>Ga0126384_10001071_pt1 | contig 15952 bp, 12 predicted proteins | sample PanSoiMetPlot_36_FD_92543 | JGI IMG/M metagenome (GOLD analysis project Ga0126384, IMG submission 92543) | Tropical forest soil microbial communities from Panama - MetaG Plot_36 | ecosystem: Environmental > Terrestrial > Soil > Tropical forest > Bulk soil | place: Panama | collected 2016-02-17 | reverse complement strand
GGTGGAAAAGCAACCCACCGCATCCGCGCGGCTACGTTGATATTGCTCTTAGCGTCCTGAATCATGCGATCCTCTTCTCCGCTGCCGCCAGCGATGCCTTGAGTGCCGCCATCAAGTCTTCCGCCGTCCAGTTATGAGGAAAGGCACGTTGGCCGCCAGACTTAAGGGGTTGAAGAATGATCGGGCTGAGTCCTCTTTGCGCAAAGGCTTGCACTAAATTGACCCTCCTGGCGGCGCACTTCAGTGAGGTGGTCAAGAGTGCGGAGTCGGCACTCCCCGGCTTTCGCCCTGTCGCCAGTGCAAGCAACGTTCAAATACACTGCGAGTCCGCTTTTCGTTCGGTCTGCAGCGTGTTTTTGAAAGTCTAGATCCGAGGCTCGGAACTGTTCTTTATTCCAAAGATCAGGAAACCAGCACCCCGAGTACGCATCATCGTTTCGCTTAGCCGGGGCAGAACTGTCAAAAATCGCCCTAAACCACAGATTTCGGTGCGGGGAGAGCCACCAACTTAACTATTCCCATCTGTCTTTTAGTAGAAGTACGCGAGCGCGGCTTTTGAAGAATCAATGTCCTGCAGCCTGGGTTGTTGAGGCTCACCTCAAAAAGTGGTACGAAAACGCTTTTAGACGCAACTGTCGCCGATCTTCCGCCTATTAATTATCCGTTCTCTCAATCCACAGCGCCCCTCCCGGACTGCGATAGAACGCCGGATAGGTGGCTTCTATCAAAGGTCGCTCGAAATGTCTAAGAAAATCGTTGAATAATACGACTCGCCAATCGTGGTTGTTCGTCAAAAACGCTCGCACTGCATAGAGTTCATTCCACGAGCGATTCTCATCCATCACCCACGGCTCTGGGTATTCAAAGGGCCAGAACATGTCATGGAAATGCACCAGCACGCCTTTGCTTAGCCTCGGAAGGATATCGAATAGCTCGTAACAAACGTCACTGCCCGTTTTTAGAATGTGACTGGAATCGATAAATAGAATGTCACCACTCTGCAGCTCGCTAAAAGTAGTGTAAGGAACGCACTGGACAGGGTGGTCAATAAGCCGCACACGAGAAAAGCGAAGGTCTCTGGCCACCAGTTCTCGGAGCAACGGTGAGGGATAAGGCTCTATGAATGTGAACTCACATTTTAGTGCCGTGCTGGTTTCGACAGTGTCAACCATGCACGCTGACGACCAACCACTCCCGACCTCGATGACTCGGTTAGGCCGATAATGCCTAACCATGCCGTAGAGCACGCTTCCGTCTCCCCAGCCGTAGTACGGATTGTTGAATCCGTACATCAAGCCGTTAGCTGGTAGCTCAGCGAAGGGCGCCGCGACCATCAGCTGTACCAACTTCTGCCAGGTTTGTCTCATTTCGTTTCGGTCGATGGTTATGCCCGGCACACTCTCGGGTATACCTTCACTTGTGATGCGTGCGAATTGAGCCTCCGCCTCGGTCCGGTCCACAATAGGAGAATAAAAGTGACCGGGCGGGACGAAAAACTCTGTTAGGGCCAGGCGTTTGAATTCTTCTGAATCGAGAAACTGCTCAAGTAGCGACACCGGAGTTATGCCAACGCGTAGGGCATCTATGTGTTGGTTCACCTCCTCGTCGGAGGGCCTCCGGCGGAGAACGCCCAGATATAGACCCGTTACGAACCGACGACTCTCTTTGGGGTTAATAGCTTCGTTTCTTGCCGAGCGTGAAATTCCGTGCCGTTGCAACCATCGCTTAATACGCCGGACGAGCCGCGCCTTACTCTGAGCATTTAGTGATATATCCTCGTGCTCCACTTGTTCTCCTAGGATTTCTAGGTATCCAACCCACTGAACCGAAGTTGCGAACAAGATTGTATAAGCATAGACCTAAATTCTGCTGAACAGCGGTGTCCCCAGCGCAGGGCGAAAAAGACAAAGCAAGCAGATCGCATCTGCACTCATGTCTGAGCGTAAATTGATATGCCGCCGAAGCGAGTAAGTCTGTGGAGCCTTTGGCTGCAATGAGCTTACACAGGACGCGGTAGGATGTCGCTAGGAAAGAAGAAGTCCCATTCTTTTTGTGTAAGGAGTCCCATCCCCGGCACTGTTTCTGACGTGAGAGCAGCACAGCCGGACAGTCGAAGACTGTAGCGGAATCTCGTGCGACATGTGAACCGACTTTTCTGTCATTCGAACAATTGTTGTCCGTATCGTAATGGCATCTCCGGCGTGAAGCTAGCCCTTGTATTCGGTGCGCTGCTCGACGGCGGCCACGGCTGCTCCCTCGTTTCGCAAGCGCGAGGGTGTAAGGCCTAACATGGCGAGAGTTTGCCAGCAGGCTTCGTCGAAATTGGCCACGTACCACATCACATTCATGTGACCCATATGGTCACAGTGCCAGGGATAAACAACACCGCGATAAGTCAGGTGATGGTCAGTCATTGTCGTTCCTTGTCAACAGATTTTGATAGAAGTGCCTTCAAAACGATGGCTTCGAGGGTCTTGTCGCCCACGCCGCTGTTTCGCAGGCGAAACAAAGCGTTGCAGGAAATCTCGTAATCGCCCTCGTACATCTCGATAATGCGGACGATCACGTCCTCGGATATACCGCTAACAACCAATTTCATCACGTCATCGTTAGTCAATGGTGGTTTGTTTCCTCGCTCGCCGAGGAATGACGTATCCACCAGAGCGGCAAGAATCAAGTTCATTGCCCAGTCTTGGTACAGGTCCTCATCTCCAATGAGTTCGGCCACCCTTGTTAACGCGACCTTGTCCGACGGAAATCCCATCGCCTTACTCCTCGTGGTGCGGTCTTTTGGCGGACGGCTCAGTCACTCAGAGCCGTCCAGCCATCACAGGACGCTTATGACATGAGCTTTCTGCGCAGGAATGCCAGGGCACTCAAAGCCCCGCCAACGAGTCCGAGAGTCGAAGGCTCAGGAACAGCGGTTCCCGAGAGCGAAAACGCCGCGTCGAAAGGACCTTGCGCCGTTATATCGGTTCCGATGCGAAGCCAATCCGGGGCGAGATTGTCATTGCGCATCCAGCTCTGGAGGTCGCCTTTGAATTGGGGTTGGGCAGCCGACAGCCAATAGAAGTCGGCAGAATCTACCAGCGCCTCTGGGCGGAAGAAATAGTGGTCAGGATCAAGAGTTACGGGTGTGTTGAAGACCACATTGATCTGCACTTCTTGGCCGCTGATGGAACCCTCGCCGCCCGTGAACTGCCCGGGGCTGGGATGAATTCCATTAATCACGCTATTGCCAGCGAAGAAATTGGAATTGAGCAGCGTGACTGTATAGCTCAGCGTTCCGGCTAGGCTGTCGCGAGTCGCATCGTCAATCTCGACATCCGCGGGTGAATTATTTCGTGTGGGAACCAGTCCGTCGAAGGGACCGGAGTCTTTCGGAAATACGTGGTAAAACTCGATTTCGACCTGGCTGATGGAACTGAGCGGAAGACCGGCTGGAATCAAGCCAATAAAAGTGGCCTGATTGAGGATGGTCTTTTGCCCCAGGATGAGGTCATCAGCCGTTTCGGTTTGAACCTTGCCGGAACTGCTTACGCGCGACAGGGTCGCGATCCGGCCGTCAGGATTTCCGGTGGTGAAAGAAAAGGAACTGGCGGCAGCCGGGATTGCGAGCAAGGTTGCCAGGGACATTGTGATGATTATGCGAAACTTCATTGCCTCCTCCGAGAGTGTTGTGTCCCATGCGAACTTCGAGCAAGGACTTGGTGGTTACACATGCGTTGACGCACACAAGAAAATGCAACTTCTGTAGACACGACGGCGGCTACGAAACGCCGTTTCCGAGTTCAAAATCTTTGCTTGTACCCCTAGCTACAGGTTCGCCGACGAGACGTGACGAGCAGCTCGCAGCCTGCCTAATGACTCGCATAGCGACGGATGGACGAAAGAGAGTCGCAGGGCTCTCCAACATGTGCATGACCTTCAGGAAGGCTAACCGTACGTCACGATCCACGGTGGTCAGCCGGATGACGTGGTCCACGTAACGATGCATGAGGCAGGTTTTCAGGCCGGGTGAGCCGCCCTCCGTTCCACGGACACGAAAGTCTTCGCTGGTAGCCAGCATCCAAGGCGCTTCGATTACACCAGCGAGCTCTCTCTGGAACTTCCTTTCAAAATTCTGTCGCTTGTGTTCCAACAAACGACGCAGCGTCGCGGCGCCTAACGCTGCTGTGGACATTCCCTGTCCGTAAACTGGGTTGAAGGCGCAAGCAGAATCGCCTAACGCAACGAGTGCCTCAGGCCAGCGCTTCAGTTTCTCGAAATGCCGCCAGCGGTTCTCCGTGTTGCGAGCGCCTGCAATTGAGGAAAGAGGGCGGGCGTCACGAATAAAGTCGTACACATGTGGGCTGCGTAAGCTACGAGCGAACTCTAAGAATCCGTCCTCATCGACAGGTGGATAGTCTCGACCTAGTCCCAGCACGGTCACTAAGCAACGATTGCGTTCAATCGGCTGTACTAGCCCACCGCGGGTGATGTTCGGAGGTGCTGCCTGGATATAGACGATCTTCCTTGTTCGCTCATCTCTCAGTGGCGCCTCATAGATCCGGCTGGCATAACCAAGAAATCCGTTCACCATTTCTTCCGGCGGAGGTTCGTAGCCTATATCGACCAGCCATTGCGGCAACTTGGATCTCCGACCGCTCGCATCCACTACGAGGTCGCCTCTCAGTTCACGCTCGGGTTGTGGCGCTTCCTGGCTGCGGGAACGAATGTGTACGCCGGTGACCTGGGTTCCGGATAAGTCTCGTAAAAGCCCTGTGACCTCCGTCGATTCGAGAAACTTCACCCGGGGGTTTGCCGCAAGGCGTAGACGTACATGCCAGTCCAGCAGATCACGCGTACAGGCGATCATGACGAGCGGAGAAGGAAAGCGAAGGCCCCAGCCGGCCGGTGTTAACCAATCAACGTCTCCGGCCATGTCGACCAATTGGGCATCGGAGCCGACGAGACTGGCCCGAATGCCGGAGAAGAGCTCTTCGAGAATATTCGCTCCCCGGAGCATCAGCACATGAACGTGTTTTGACTGGGGAACTCCACTTCGCGAGGTCGGGCCTCCGGGGTAGCAATCACTTTCGAGAATACTGACTTCGTTGTAGTGATCCAGGAGAACTCGGGCGGCAAGCATGCCAGCTAGGCTGCCGCCGATGACAATCGCGTGTCCGCCGAGTGCCTTCGGTGATTTCTTCGTTTCGGTACAAGTTTTCACAGAGTCAATCCTTGTAATTTGTGGCCAGTCCAGACCTCAGACCTTTTTCAATGGCGAGAAGCTCTCCGTTGGTAGCCCCTCGCCTTCCTACAGCTCCATTTTCTTGAGGAGTGTTATGGGTTGCAGACGAACCCGGCACCGGTGTCAGTCGGGTTAGTGCACAGTGGTCCAAGATTGGTCTGCGGGTTCGGAACCGACATCATGGCGTTCGGTCCCGCTTGGTGCTCGCCGTTGAACGGAGTCGGCTTGGTCACGTCGAAACCGCAGGCGGCGGCATCCTCCGGATTGTTGAACCAGAAACCAACGTGGAAAGTATTGGTAGGAGCGAGACCGACAGCCGGGTCGAAGCCGAAGATCTGGTCAAGCAGAATCGTCTTGATCGTCACATCGGCATTGCCATTGCTATCAGCTTGAATGTCGCTCTGGTACCAGGCCAATCCGAAGTTCTTGAAGTTGGGGTTGACCTGACCATTCGGCAACAGGTTGGTGTTCTGAGTTGTGAAAAGATCGAAAGCCAAGTTCGGCTTCAGATGGCGGGCATGCAGAATCAACACGTCGTTGAGTTTCCCCCTCTGAACCGTCACTGTTGCTGTCGGTTTTTCAACAGAAGAGGAGCCAAGGCAGCCGAGGAACGGCGGGTTGACCGCGAGTTTGAAAGTGGTTTCCGAGGCTTGCGCCCAGGCATGGTTAACGGCTCCGAACAATGTCATTGCCGCGATGGTGAGAAGGAACAGACGCTTCACTACTAAATCTCCTTTATGCACAGGTCATTGTTTTGGTTTTTGGTTCGTCGGCTGTTTCCTTGCCCGGCTCTTGACTCAGGGCTAAAATTGGGCCAATCGACGTGCAAGTTCTCGCGACGTGCCGGCAGTTTGTCGCGGAATCGGTGTGAAGTCCTTAAGTCGGCGTGAGGACTCTCCGAAGAAATTCCAAAGAATTTCCGAATGGGGGGCCGGACGTGTCTATGCCATTAGAAAAAGGACACTTCTATGAGTTCGGCCAATTCCGTCTCGATCCCGCAGAGCGACGCTTACTGTACGAAAACCAGGCCGTTCCCCTGCCTCCGAAGAGCTTCGATCTGCTGGTTTTTCTTCTCGAAAACCATAGTCGTCTGGTAACCAAGAGTCAGATCTTTGAATCTGTGTGGGCGGGTAGTTTCGTAGAGGAATCCAATCTCACCGTTTCGGTTTCAGCAATCAGGCGAGCCTTAGGAGAGAAAGATGTCGATACACCTTACATTGAGACTGTTCCGAAGGCTGGGTATCGATTTGTAGCTCCGGTCCGCATCGGGCGGACCGGTTCCGGAAGTCTTCCCAGTCCGTCGGTCACAACCAGTCCCCCGCAATTGGATCGATTACCTGAGGATCGCACCGTCTCTCAGTCGAACGTGCTTCCCTTTATCGCACCCGCCTCGCACGAAAAAGGCGTAAGGGAAAGCGTCACGGAAGGCGAGCTTTCGCCCGACCTGGTACCAGTGCAAGAGCAGCCGCGGTTCGCGAAACGACTTTCGAGTCGAATGCTGCTGCTAATTGCACTTGGTATCGTCGCCATAATCGCTGGCTTTCTGATTGTGGGATACCGCGATAAGTATCGGGCGAAAGAAGCCGCCACCGTCCAGCCCGCAAGGACGCTCGCTATCTTGCCATTCCACAACCTGAAGGATGAGCCCAAGACCGACTTTCTTGGGTTCTCCTTGGCGGATGCAGTGATTACCAAGCTGGGACGCGTGGATGCGATCGCAGTACGTCCTTCGTCCGCGGTTGAGAAATACCGCGGTCAAGTCATCGACATTCAAAGAGTCGGTGCCGACTTGAAAGTCGACACGATCCTGGCAGGGAACATCGTCAGTGAAGGCGACGACCTGAGAATCACTCCTCAATTGATCGATGTGAAAACGAACAAGATCCTCTGGAATGGCGCGATCGATCTCAAATACGACAAGCTGCTAACCGTTCAGGACAAAGTTGCGCAAGAGATCGTCAAAGGTCTTGAGCTTCACCTCTCTCCTTCGCAGATGGAGACACTGAACGCCAGGGCCGCTGTGAGCCCGGTGGCTTACGAGTATTACTTGCATGGGGTAGATCTGTACGCGCGGGGCGACTTTCCAACCAGCATAAAGATGCTGCAGAAATCAGCGGAAATCGACCCGAATTATGCGCTCACGTGGGCGCAGATTGGACGCGCCTATACGGCGGGAGCCTCGTTTCAACTGGGCGGAAGTGATTACTACAAGAAGGCACAAGCTGCTTATCAAAAGGCGCTAAACCTCGATCCCACACAACCGGAAACTCGCATTTTCATGGCTAATCTGCTGACCGACACGGGACGAGTTGAGCAGGCAGTTCCAATATTGCGAGAATCTCTGCCGGCGAACCAGAACCATGCAGAGTTGCACTGGGAATTGGGATATGCCTATCGCTATGGCGGCATGCTTCGCGAATCCATAGCGGAAGCGGAACGCGCCCGCGAAATTGATCCGGGCGTCAAGATCACTACATCGGCGGTGAATGGATATCTCTACACCGGAAACTACGATCGATTCCTGCAAAGTTTACCGGAGGATAACGACAGCGCGTTTGTACTCTTCTATCGCGGATTTGCGAAGTACTATCAGCGCGACTTTGAGCAGGCAGCCACGTATTTCGATCGTGCTTTCGAGCTGACGCCAACGATGTTCCAGGCCCAAGTCGGAAAAGCATTGAGCTACTCGATGCATCGTGAAAAGGAGAAGGGATTAAGCATCCTTCGCGAGATGGAAAAGCGAATCCGGGAACGCGGCGTAGGCGACCCGGAGGCTGTTTACAAGGTTGCGCAGGTCTACGCAGAACTTGGCGATAAAGCATCAGCCTTGCGCATGCTGGAATATAGCGTAAAGAATGGCTTCTTTCCTTATCCCTATTTTCAAAATGATCGCTTGCTCGATAGCTTGCGTTCAGAATCCCAATTTGGCCAGATCATGACGATGGCACAGGACCGGCACCAGAAGTTCTCGAGTACATTCTTTTAAAGCGTGACCTTTTGTGAATCCTAATCGGTCCCGCAGTTACGAGTTTCCTCGCGCCATCGGCGCATCACCGCCTCACGAGCGCTTGCCGTCAGGATTATTTTCGCTAACCCGCACCATCTGCCCGTCCTGCAGCGAGTCAGCAGGATTGATAACGATACGGTCTTCCACCGTGACACCCTCCAGCACCTCCAGTGAGGCGCCATAATCGCGGCCGATCGCAATAGGTCGCAAGTGTATTTTGCTGTCGGGACCAACCACTGCCACACGTGGGCCTTCTTGGCGGAAGAGCATCGCGTTCACCGGAATAGTTAGCTTGGGCGCACTATTTGCCGCTTTGAAGTGCAGTTCGCCGAATGTCCCGGGCAACAGCTTTCCATCAGGATTGGGCACATCAACTTCCGTCAGCAGCGTGCGTGTGGCGGGATCAATCGCCTCCGCAGTACGCGCAATCGTGCCAGTAAACTTCTGTCCTGAGAACTCCTGTAGCACCAGAAACGCTGGCATGCCTACCTTGATCGCAGGCGAGTAAGACTGAGGAACGTTAGTAAATACACGCAGCGGATCGACTCGTGCGACGTTAAACAATGGTCGGCCAGTCGATCCCGCGTTAATGAGCGCGCCAGGGTCGACATTGCGCTTCGTCACAACAACCCGAGAATGGAGCATACACGCGCTTGAACGATTCCATTTCCTCGAGGCGGCGAACGTTTGCGTCGGCTGCAGCCAGGTTAGCCACCGCTTGCTGGTAGTTGCTGGCCTGCATGTCGGCTTCTTGCTGCGAGACCGTCTCAGTCTTACGCAGGCTCTGCCAGCGCTCATTGGAGACCTTCGCGATGTCCAACTGTGCCGCGACCTGTTGGCGCGTGGCGCGCGCCTGCATCAACTCCTGGTCGATTTCCGGACTATCAATCTCCGCCAGCAGCTCACCCTCTGCCACTTTGCTGCCGATGTCTTTGTTCCAACGCAGCAGGTATCCATTCGTACGGGCAAAAATTGGCGACTCTTCATAGGCCTGCACCGAAGCAGGTAAAACCAGTTGCTCGTCAGGAGCTTCGGTAGAAGGGTGAACCATCGCGACCACCGGAATTGCTTCGATTTCAGTCTCGCGTTCCAATGCGCGGGTAGCCCGCATCCTGCTGAACATGCTGATGGCTCCGCCGACGGCGAGCACAATCACCACGAAAGCAATGATCAAAAGCGCTTTGCGCGACGACAGTGCCGGTAGATCGGGCGGGTGCGTCACCGCCGATTCGCGGTCGTGCTTCAGCCGCGCATTCTTTTCGTGAGGTTCAGTTCCGGTTTGCATGCTCGCTCGCTAACTCCCCGGACAATGTATCGTTTTCGTCGTGATGCTGCACCTCAGCCTTCGACGCGCGACGGCTGTGCACTATGGCAAAGACGGATGGAACAAAGAATAGTGTGGCCACTGTTGCAAATAAAAGTCCTCCCATCACGGCGCGGCCGAGTGGCGCGTTTTGCTCACCGCCTTCACCCATCCCAAGAGCCATTGGCAACATGCCGATAATCATCGCCAGCGCTGTCATCAGCACAGGACGTATGCGTGTATATCCCGCCTCCAGCGCTGCCTGCACTGCTGGAACGTTTGCTTCCATTCGCTCACGCGCAAACGAAACCATCAGAATCGAATTGGCTGTGGCCACCCCCATACACATCACTGCGCCAGTCAGGGCTGGGACACTGAGGGTTGTGTGCGTCAGCAACAGGATCCACGCGATGCCTGCCAGCGCGCCGGGTAAAGCGGTAATGATGACGAATGGATCCAGCCACGACTGGAAGTTCACAACAATGAGGAAGTAAATGAGAATGATGGCTCCCAACAGCCCAATTTCAAGGCCAAAGAACGAGGTCCTCATGGTCTCGACCTGACCGCGGACCACGATTCGCGTACCTCGCGGCAAATGATCGATAAACGGCTGTAGTACTTTCATCGTGTCCTTGGCTACCGCACCGAGATCTCGTCCCTGTGTGCTGGCGTATACGTCGACAACCGGTTGCACGTTGTAGTGCGTAACTACGGCTGGGCGGGTCGCGGGCGAAAACTTTACCAGGTTGCCCAGGATCTGCGCTCCGGGAGCGCTGGGGCTATTTACCGGTGTGTTCATCAAGTCCTGCAGCGAGCTCACTCGGTATTGTGGCGCTTGTACTACCACGGAATATGTGACTCCATTCTTGGGATTTAGCCAGAAACTGGGGGTGGTCTGAAAGCTGCCACTCAGCGTGACCAACACGCTCTGTGCAACATCGCGGGAACTCATGCCAACTTGAGTCGCTCGATCGCGATCGATATCAAGATGCAACGTTGGCAGATTCAGCATTTGTTGCACGTGCACATCTGCTGCTCCTGGTACTTGCCGGAGCTTACCGCCGATCTCTTGCGCAATGGCGTAGTTGGCCTGCATATCATTGCCCACTACCTGGATATCGATTGGTGCAGGCAAACCAAAATTAAGGATTTGTGTGACGATGTCTGCCGGCTGGAAGAGGAACTCAACCCCGGGAAAGCGTTTAGGGAGTTCCTGCCTTAACTTACGCACATATTCTGCAGTGGGCCGGTGATGCTCGGGATTCAAGCCAACCAGAATTTCCGCATCGCTGGTGCCAATTACGCCTGAATTGCTGTACGAAAGATTGAGGCCCGAGTTCGGTAAGCCGATATTATCCAGTACATTGACGAACTCGTCCTTGGGTATGACCTGCTTGAGGTAGGCGTCTACCTGGTCGCACAAACGGGCAGTTTCCTCAACTCGCAGTCCCGAACGGCCGCGCAGATGCAAACGCATCAGACCCGCATCGACAGAAGGAAAGAAATCCTCGCCCAGAAAGAAATACCATCCCAACGACAGGACACAAAACGCGAGAAAGAATACTGCGAACAGGGCTCGATGTTGCAAAGTGGTTTCCAGCAGCTCGTAATATCCGTCGCGAAAACTGTCGAACGCGTGTTGAAACGCTTGCTGCATCCGGCCGAAGAATCCCTTTGGTCCAGCGGCTCGCTCATGGTGTCCCTTCATCAGGTACATCACCAGTGTGGGCACTAGCGACCGCGACAGGAAGTACGAGGCCAACATGGCGAACACCACTGCCTCTGCCAGCGGCACGAAGAGATACTTCGCAACGCCTGTAAGAAAGAACATGGGCACGAACGCAATGCAAATGCAGAGTGTCGAAACAAACGCCGGTACAGCAATTTGCTGAGAGCCCTCGAGAATTGCTGATTCCAGGTCCTTCCCTCGTTTCAGCAGTCGTTCGATATTTTCAATCGCAACTGTGGCGTCATCGACCAGGATACCTACGGCCAGCGCCAATCCACCCAGAGTCATGATGTTGATCGACTCGCCCAAAAAATTTAGGACAATAATGGAAATAAAAATCGACAGGGGAATCGAAATCGAGATAACAATGGTTGGACGCCAATCCCCAAGAAACAGCAGTATCATTGCCGCCGTTAATGCTGCGGCGATCAAACCCTCGCGCACCACTCCGCCAATCGATGCCCGCACAAACAGCGACTGATCAAACAATGAGGAAACCTTCAACTCTGGCGGCAAAGACTGTGAAGCTAATCCAACCATGCGCTTCACGCCGTCAACAATGGTGAGCGTGGACGCGCTTCCCACCTTCAGAATGGACATCAGTGCGCCACGCTCACCGTTCATGCGAACGATATTCGTCTGCGGCGCAAAGCCATCACGCACATGGGCTACATCACGCAAGTAGATCGTGACCCCATTCGATGTCTTCACGGGGAGAGAATTCAGTTCCTCGACAGTGCGTGGAGAGGCATTCATCTCCACCTGATACTCAAGCTCACCCAGCTTCGCGGAGCCGGACGGGAGGATCAGATTCTGCGCGTTCAGCGCCGCTACGATGTCATTGGGTGAGAGACCGTTGGCTTGCAGGCTCGGGATGCTCAAATCGACTTGGATCTGTCGCATCTTGCCACCATAGGGATATGGTGTAGCTGCGCCTCGCACCGTGGCTAGCTGGGTACGAAGGAAGTTCTGCCCTAAATCGAACAGCTGCTGTTCCGGCAGGGTCCGACTGCTCAACCCCAATTGCACGATGGGAATTGACGAGGCTGAATATGTGATGATGAGCGGCGGCGTGGTTCCCGGAGGCATGGAGCGAATCTGTGTCTGCACCATCGCCGTCGTCTGCGCCAAGGCTGTCTGAATGTTCGCTCCTGGCTGGAAGAAAACCTTAATGACACCTATTCCCGCCAGCGATTGGGACTCGATGTGTTCGATATCGTTGACCGTGATCGTCAGGCCACGTTCCGAGTTCGTAATGATGCGGTCGGCCATCTCGTTCGGCGAAAGACCACTGTAAAACCACACCACGCTGACCACAGGAATGTTGATGTCGGGCAGAACGTCGACTGGCATGCGCATGATCACCAGAGGTGTGATGATCACAATCACAAGAGCCAGCACGATAAACGTGTATGGGCGCTTTAGGGCCAGCCAGACAATCCACATGGGTGTAGCTTATCTCCCACGAGCCGAGGACAACAGGATCGAAAAAATTAATTCGATACGCCGCGTTTCGGAAATCATACATGATACTTTGGGTCAATGCCGCAGACAACTGCTCCCGACAAGCCTCAGTTAGGCGGCCGCAACGGCGACACTAAGCGGCCCCCGGGACGCCCTCGCAGCGAAGCGGCAAGACGCGCCATTCTCAGCAGCACCCTGCGCCTGCTTCAGCGCACCGGCTTCAATGATCTTTGCATCGAAGCCATCGCCTCCGATGCCAATGTTAGCAAAGCGACTGTCTATCGATGGTGGCCGAATAAGGGCGCCTTGGTTGTGGATGCCTTCTCTTCCAGCGTACGTAAGCAATTGCAGTTCCCCGACACCGGCTCCGTCTATTCTGACATGAGTCTGCAGATGAACCACCTGGTCGAGATCTTCCGCTTTCGCCGAGGCCAGATCGTCGCTGCGTTAATCGGCGGCGGCCAAAGTGACCCTGAGTTGATTGAAGCCTTTCGAGAGCGCTTTGTCCGGCCCCGCCGCCTCGAAGCCTACGCCACGTTGCAGCGCGGAGTGGATCGCGGAGAACTGCCCCGCCATACCGATTTCGACTTGATCCTCGATTCTCTCTACGGCGCCATATACATGCGCTTTCTCATCTGGAAGCACGGCCTTACCGAGGAATTCATCGAGAACCTCTGCCGTCTGGTGCTTGGCGGAACACGTTTGTAACCGGTTTTTCGCCGTACTTCCCAAGCGGCGTTGCAATTCCTCCCCAAATCGGAAACAATGCTGCGCACAAGGAGCGATTCATGAGTGGTGTTCGTGTTCTAGTGGGTAGCCGCAAGGGTGCCTTCATACTTACGTCTGACGGTAAACGGCAGAGTTGGCAGGTCAGTGGCCCATTTTTTGCATGCTGGGAGATGTACCACGTCAAGGGCTCGCCAGCCGATCCGAATCGCATTTATGCCTCCCAATCGAGCGGCTGGTATGGCCAGTTAATCCAGCGCTCCACCGATGGCGGGAAGACGTGGGAAGCGCCGGGCGGAGGTTTCAGTACCACGCCCGAAGGATTTCCGAAGCCGACTCCGAACCGGTTCGTGTATGACACCTCGGCGGAGACGGGCAAGCCACTGACGACGCATCAGTGGTACGACGGCACGCAGCATCCTTGGGAGTTTAAGCGCGTGTGGCACTTGGAGCCATCGCTGACAGATCCAGATACGGTTTACGCAGGAGTTGAAGACGCAGCTATCTTCAAGTCCACAGACGGTGGACAGAGCTGGCATGAACTCTCTGGACTGCGAGGGCATGGAACTGGGCCGAAGTGGCAGCCAGGCGCTGGTGGCATGTGCTTGCACACCATAATCCTTGACCCGAGCAATCCCAAGCGGATGTGGATTGCCATCTCGGCCGCGGGCGCGTTCCGGAGCGACGACGGTGGCGAGACCTGGAAGCCCATCAACAAGGGACTGCACTCGCAATACATTCCCGATCCCAACGCTGAGGTCGGACATTGCGTGCATCACATCGCGATGAATCCCAAACGTCCGGGCGTGCTGTTCATGCAGAAGCACTGGGACGTGATGCGCAGCGACGACGCGGGCGAGCAGTGGAAAGAGGTCAGCGGCAACCTTCCAACAGACTTCGGCTTCGCCATCGACGTCAACTCGAACGATCCGGAGACCATTTACGTTGTGCCGATCAAGAGCGACTCGGAGCACTTCGTGCACGACGCTAAGCTTCGCGTTTATCGCAGTAAGAGCGGTGGCAACGAGTGGGAGCCTCTCACGAAGGGCCTGCCACAAGAAAACTGCTACGTGAATGTTCTGCGCGATGCGATGTCAGTGGACAAGATGGAGCCGTGCGGCATTTACTTCGGCACAAGCGGCGGACAGGTGTACTGCTCGAACGACAACGGGGATAGCTGGCAGGCGATTGTGCACGACTTGCCGAGCGTGCTCTCGGTGGAAGTGCAGACGTTGCCATGATTCGGGTGCAGTTGCCCTATCATCTGCGCAACCTCGCGCATGTCAGAGGAGAAGTCGAACTCGATGTGCAGGGCGCTGTGACACAGCGCTCTGTGCTTGATGCGCTGGAAGCGCGATATCCCATGCTGCGCGGGACAATTCGCGACCACGACACGCAGCAGCGACGACCATTTCTGCGCTTCTTTGCGTGCGAGGAAGATCTGTCGCACGAATCGCCGGATGCGCTCTTGCCGGAAGCGGTCGCCGCGGGGAAAGAGCCGTTTCTGGTGATTGGCGCGATTGCGGGAGGATGATTCCCAATTGGGGAATCGTGCTAGGTGATATTCACCACGATGCACGGAGGACACGGAAAAAATCTGCTGACTCCTCTGAGAGCTGATCGCGCGATAGTTCCGATTTGGGAAGTTCCAGTGGTGTCCCGCGGGAACGGTATCCGCCCGGTCCGTACCTCGTACCATGTTACCCCCTCCCCACTCCCTATCGAAATTCCTTGTTCTCAGCGTGAGACTTACAGGCAAATTTCTCTTAACAAAGGAGTTATTCGGGATTCTGTTAGGCAAGAGAGGGTTGGCGGGCTTGAATAAAGCTCACAGCTAATATGAGGATGCGGGAAGTGTCCGGCTGCCGATTCTCTCGAAAGACAGCTCTCTACGAAGGAGCCAAAAAGGCAGCCGGTCCCAAGTTGGTGTCCAACAGAGGGGCGTGACTCCTTCAGCAGGGTCAGGACAGGCTTCTTCGACAAGCTAAGGGCAGGCCCTTGGCAATCTAACCGTCCGCCACGCCTATGCTTTCGTTCCCAAATCGAGTTCCCAAGTCTCGGCCGTAAGGTCCTTGCCAAAGCTGTGATGCTGCTCTGTGTGCACGATCTGGAACCCTGCCCGTTCGTAGATGTGTCGCGCGGCAAGAAGAATGCTCTGCGTCCACAGCGTCATCTTCTGGTATCCCGCCTGGCGCGCGAATCGCACACATTCCTCGACAAGGCGCTTGCCGATTCCGAATCCGCGCGCTTCTGGTTCAACATGCAGCACCCGCAGCTTTGCGATTTCGTTGGATGCCTTGGCAAGCAAGACGCCACCCACTATTTCTCCCTCTCTTTCGGCAATCCAGCAGCGTTCGCGCTTGGGATCGTAATTCTTGATGAATTGCGCCACAATTTCCGCAGCCAGTGCCTCGTATGTTTCATCCCATCCATACTCCCTGGCATAAAGAATTGCCTGCCGATGGACGATCCATCCCAGGTCGCCCGGCT
>Ga0126384_10001070_pt1 | contig 15954 bp, 8 predicted proteins | sample PanSoiMetPlot_36_FD_92543 | JGI IMG/M metagenome (GOLD analysis project Ga0126384, IMG submission 92543) | Tropical forest soil microbial communities from Panama - MetaG Plot_36 | ecosystem: Environmental > Terrestrial > Soil > Tropical forest > Bulk soil | place: Panama | collected 2016-02-17 | reverse complement strand
GTCAACTCCCTGAGTTCGTTTGAGCTGAAGAGGTTTACGCGAAGAATGATGACCATGCGCGACCCGTCAGAAGAGACCAATCGGGAGAGTGATGAATCCTCAGAAAGATAATCGCGAAAGATTGCGCTCAGCCGCCGCGGATCGGCAGGTACGTCTTGAACGTTCGAAGGGAGATCGCCAGCCGATTCGTTTCCAACGTTTCGAACCGGTCGAGGCATTAAACTATCGATCCGGTTAATAATGTCGACAGCCGAAATTCCAGCGTCAACTCCAGGTTGAGTCAGTGCGAATCGCTCGAGCTTCAGAGCTGAGCGAAGGAACTGAGGATCCGTTATTGCACCGGGAGCTCCGCTGACTACTATCTGAACCGTAGCCCCGCCCGCCAGCCGCTGATGAAGCTTCTCAGCATCGCGCACAGTCTCACTATGGCTCGGGAATATTCGCAAATAGTTGGTATTTACTTTGAGCCACATCGCTCCGGCACCGACCGCTACCGTCGCAAGCAGAGTCGCTACTAAGACCTGACGTCGTTTGAACAGAATCAGAGCGGTGATATTGACCAGCAGAGGGTTCAGCCATGTCACATAATCGGTTTTCCCCGGCCCTGCCTCGCCCAAAGCATGACGAGGGAGGAGTGCGAGCGCCGCAGGAATGAAGCCTATGGTGAGAAAGAGCAACGCGAGGACCCCGAGGGTTTCAAAGATACCCATGTCGCGCGCCGTGGGCACCGTGCTGGAGGCCAATGCGCCAAACCCAGCCATCGTGGCGGTTGCCGAAACAATTACAGCTGGGCATATAAAGGTCAGACCATCCAGCCAGGCAGTTTGTTCGCTGCGAGCGTCATGACTCAAAGTGAGAGACGACATCGACACACGATACTGATTGAGAACGTGGAAGATGTACGAGCTGCCGACGGCCATTAAAGTCGTAGGAAGCGGGAGCGTAGCGAGTGTGAAAGGTTTCCCGAGCAGACTCATAAGACCTATCGTCCAGATTAGGTCTATGATCAGTGCGGACATCGGGAGAACCGCACCCCAAAAACTCCGAAACGCGAAAAGGAAAACACCGAAACAAAGGACCGCGGCAATCGGCGAGAGAACCAGCATATCCCGGAGCATGCTCTTGATGCCGCGTGAGTCTACAATGGGTACGCCCGCCAGGAATACCTCGTCTCCTTTCGCTTCAGATTTTGCGAGCTGCTCGATCTGTTCGGCAACTTCTCGGGCTCTGGCTTCGTCAAGCGTCTTGAGGAATACATCGATAGCTGCAGTAGTTCCGTCTGTAGAAACGTAGTTCTTTGCATAAAGCGGGTCTTTAGTGACTTCGTCTCTTAATCGGGCGAGTGAATTGGAATCCAATTGACTCAGACTTCCAGGGTCGATTAGTCGCCCAATGCTGATGCCGCCTTCGACCTTTGTTACCGCTTTTATGTTCGTCAGGCTGAGCGACTGATCGACACCATCTATAGTGGCGAGTCGATCCGTGAGACGGCCCAGTTTTACGAGGAAGTCTGAGCTGAATACGTTACTGGTTGTTATTCCGACAATGATTACATGATCATCGCCAAAAACTTTTCTGGTCTCATTATAAAAATCAAACGCTTCGTCTCTTCGCGCGAGAGTTTCAGGCGAGCCATTGAAGGAAATACCAAAGAACAGAATGATGGCGAGAGAAGCGACGGTGACGGCAATAGTTATGGCGATGATTGGTTTCGGGTGGAGTACGACAAGCTTCGAGGGTTGGATCATAAAATCGGCTAAATTAAAAACGCTTCGACCTGAAAATGGCCGAGGAACAGATCACCCGGACTTGGTCACTCAATTCCATTTTAGACCTTTCAGTTGTTGCAGGTTGACGTTACCACCGCTTAGTACGCAAACAACTCTTGAGCCGGCCGGCGCTTTGATTAGTCCATTGAGGACTGCTGCAACCGATGCGGCAGCGGCGCCCTCCACTACGAGTTTACAGTGCGACATGATCCAGATGATCGCGTCAAAAATCTCGGAATCCGGCAGAGCAACGATCTCATCGACAAATTGCCTCACAGCGTCGAAGGTGTGCTCCCCAACTCGCTTTACCTTCAATCCATCAATGACGCAGTCGACTTGATCCAATGTGACGAGCTCGCCTTTTTCGACGCTAAGCTTCATTGCCGGAGCGCCTGAGGATTCAACCCCGATAATCCTGATCCTGGGGTTCAGGCCTTTTAGAGCCATCGACACCCCTGAAATCAGTCCGCCTCCCCCGATCGGTACAATCACAACTTCCACAGACGGCCAGTCCTCGTAAATCTCCAATCCCAGCGTCCCCTGTCCCGCAATCAAATCGGGATCGTCGAAAGGATGTATGTAGGTAAGCCCACGCTCCTCGCAGAGCTGTTTCGCCTTCTCGTTTGCTTCATCCCAAATGCTGCCGTGGAGCACCACTTCCGCACCGTAGGCGCGCGTGGCCTCAATCTTAGAGGGTGTAGCGTTCTCGGCCATAACGACAACAGCACGCATGCCATTCAGCTTTGCCGCCAGCGCAACACCCTGGGCGTGATTACCCGCGGATGAGCAGATCACCCCCCGACGACGCTGCTCGTCCGTAAGATGTGCGAACTTATTTAGTGGCCCGCGAATCTTATATGATCCGGTTCTCTGAAAAATCTCTGCCTTGAGCCGAATATTGAAACCGCTCTTCTCACTCAAGAGCCGCGAGGTTAGAAGAGGCGTGTGATAGACATACGGGCTTACGATTGCCCGCGCAGATTGGAAGACCTCCGGGGAAAGGTTGATCATATCGTTGATTCTCGGACTGGCGCGTCTGTCAAACGCGCTGATTATCTACATGCTCCGAGTTGATTGCAAACCTTGGGATCTGAATGCTTGAGGATTGCCCAATGGATAGCTTATCCTCTTCGGCTGCTAATAAAAAGCTGCCACGAGGGCTCAGACTGTGGAATTTATTGATCTGCGAAGTGATACCGTCACAAAACCAACAACCGAAATGCGTGAGGCAATGGCCTGTGCCGAGGTGGGAGACGATGTGTACGGTGAAGACCCAACCGCCCGAAGGCTCCAGGAACGAGCGGCCGAGATTCTCGGAAAGGAAGCCGCGTTATTCGTTCCATCGGGCACGATGGGTAATCAGATTGCGGTAAGGCTACATACACAACCGGGCCAGGAGGTCATCATCGAAGAGCGAAGCCATATGTTCAATTTGGAGATGGCAGGCATGGCGGTAATCAGCGGTACTCTTGCCCATCCGATTCGATGCGCGGACGGAATAATGGACTGGGATTCCATTGAAGCCGCTCTCAGACCAAAAAACTCGTTTCACGCGCAGACCGGGCTTATTGCAATTGAGAATACTCAAAATTGGGCGGGTGGGACTGTTATGTCGTTTGAGCAGATGCAGAACATTACCGAACGCGCTCACAATGCAGGCGTGCCGGTGCATCTTGATGGAGCACGGGTCTTCAATGCGGCAATCGTTCTCAAACGCGATGTTGCGGAAATCGCGTCGCTGTTCGATTCGGTGATGTTCAGTTTGTCGAAGGGGCTCTGCGCCCCTGTTGGGTCGATGCTTTTGGGTTCACGCGATTTTATCGATCGCGCAATCCCGGTTAGGCGGATGCTTGGCGGCGGAATGCGGGAGGTAGGCGTGCTTGCAGCTGCAGGGTTAGTTGCGCTTGAGAAGATGCCTGACCGTCTGTCGGAAGATCACCACATGGCAAAATTCCTGGCGAAGGGGCTGGCAGAGATCCAGGGCATAGCTCTTGATCCAGAACGAGTGCGTACCAACATTATCGTATTTGATATCAGCGGCACCGGACAGACAACCGCTGAAATTTCTGCGAAGCTCAAGCAACGGCGTGTACTCGCAAACGGCATTAATGACCACCAAATGCGGATGGTGACGCATAAGGACGTTTCTTTTAGTGATTGCGAAATAGCCTTGAGTGCCATTCGCGAATCGGTGCAGTAAGATGCTTGTTAATGCATACCAGACCCAATTGTATTGAATTGTTGATTTAACTCCTTTCCCCGCCTTCAGGAGTCCCAATTCGAAATGAACGAGAAGAAAAACCTGGTTATAGCCATCGACGGCCCTTCTGGCTCAGGGAAAAGTACAGTTGGTAAGACGATAGCCCGTTTTTTGGGATACCTCTACATTGATTCGGGAGCGGTGTATCGCGCTGTAGGGCTGAAGGCGTTGATGACCAACACCCCTTTGACGGACAGAAGTTCGATTGCGCACCTTGCCACAGAATCCGAGATCATCCTGAAAGGTGATCCCGATCACCTTGAAATTTTTCTTGATGGCGAGAATGTAACCGCGGAGATAAGGACGCCCGATTCGAGCCACGCATCGTCGGTTGTTGCCACAGTGCCCGAAGTCCGTGCGGCTGTGGTGGAGAAGCTTCGAGAGATGGCACGACAGGGCGGCATTGTGATGGACGGCAGAGATATAGGGACGAGAGTTTTTCCGAATGCTCACGTAAAAGTGTTTCTCGATGCATCGATCGAGGTTCGCGCGAGCCGGCGATTTGAAGAAGAGCGGACGCGTGGGCGCGTGACAACTGTTGATCAAATCAGAAAAGAGCTTGAAGAGAGAGATCAGCGTGACCGCGAGCGCAGTGCAACCCCGCTTGTGAAAGCGGCTGACGCAGTCTACATAGATACGTCGTCGTTGGGTCTCGACCGAGTGGTCAATGATGTGCTGGAGATTGCGAGGTCCCGTAGCAACTCCTTGTCCTGATTTTCGAAAACTCGATTCGCCCGAGCTGGTCTTATTAAAACAACATATTTGTACAAACACATTTCTCTTACCGTACGCGAGATTCGCGTCAAGCAAGCGTTGCCGGTGGCGACTCGCCGGTACGCCCTGGACGGTGACACTTGCGGGTGAGTCGGATGCGTTGGAAGGGGAAAATTAATGAAACGGACTGTTCACGCATGCGCCTCTGTCAATGCGATTCCTTGATATTGTCTCAACGCGCAGCTAGACTTCTCTCGCGTCGGTTGGATCGCTTGAACCGTTAAGAGCTTGGTAAGAGGAGACTTGAAAGCAGAGCTCGCCTACTTCGCCGCAAGGATCTAACTTGTCTCACGTGGAGTAAGACGCGCTCGAAGCCTTCAAGTAGCCACCCGAATACCTCACGATGGGAATCTTTACTGGACTCATAATTGAAATGGGCCGGGTGCGCCGCATTCAGAAACGTACCGATGGCGCATTCCTGGTTATCGAAGCTGTAAAGGTCCTTCAAGGCACGCGTATAGGCGATTCAATTTCAATCAATGGCGTCGACCTGACTGTGATTGAGATGGACGCAAATTCGTTTAGTTCCGATGCTTCATTAGAAACTCTGCGGCGGTCGACACTTGGAGAACTGCGAAGCGGAGATCGGGTAAACCTCGAGAGGGCTCTGGCGGTCGGAGAGCGGCTGGGCGGACACGTGGTGCAGGGACATGTTGACGGCGTCGCCGATCTCATATCCGTCACTGCGGAGGGAAATGCCTATCGAATGCGTTTCAGCTTTCCACCGGACCTTGGGCGCTACATAGCAATGAAAGGATCCATCACCGTTGATGGAATTAGCTTGACTGTCGCGGGGTTGGGCGAAGATTGGTTCGAAGTGGCGATTATTCCGCACACCTGGCGAGAAACTACTCTGTCCGACTTGAAGTCAGGTGATCGAGTAAATCTCGAAGTGGATGTGCTCGCAAAATATGTCGAGCGACTGATGCTTCACAAAGAAAACGAAGAAACCGCAGACAGTAGATTGACAATGGATTATCTGATCGAGAGAGGATACTAGTGGTCTGTAATAGTGATGTCGAAGGTGATCTATTAGAGTCCTGTACGGGTGGCCCTCCGTGGTCGCCCCTCCTTACATAACCCTAATCGCTGCAAGGAACGGTGGCCACGGAGGGCCACCCGTACAGGAGAATGAAAATTCATTTAAGCCCCGGAGTGAACATGCCCTTTGCAACGATAGAGCAAGCCGTCGAAGATTTTCGCACTGGACGGCTGGTAATCATCGTCGATGATGAAGACCGCGAAAATGAAGGGGACCTCGCCTGTCCAGCGGAAAAGGTCACGCCAGAAATCATCAACTTCATGGCTCGCTATGGTCGTGGGCTGATCTGTCTTTCGTTAACCGAGGAGCGTCTGGACGAATTGCAGATTCCGTTGCAGGTCTCCGAAGCAGACAACACGGCAACGCGCAGCACTGCTTTTTGCGTCAGTATAGAGGCGAGACGTGGCGTGACTACCGGGATTTCTGCGGCCGACAGGGCGACGACGATCCAGGTCGCAGTGGATCCGCGCTCCAAGCCTTCTGACCTCGCCCGGCCCGGGCACATTTCGCCGCTTCGAGCGCGAAAAGGTGGTGTGCTGGTGAGACCCGGACAAACAGAAGCGGTCGTTGATCTCGCACGAATAGCAGGGCTGACGCCGGCCGGTGTGATTTGCGAAGTCATGAATGATGACGGCTCAATGGCTCGTCTCCCGGAGCTTCGGCAGTTCGCGCTTCAACACGGAATCAAGATTATTTCAGTCGCGGATCTGGTTAGCTACAGGATGTCCAATGAAGTGCTGGTGCATCGGGCGGGCGAAGCAATAGTGCCGACCGTTTACGGCGAGTTTCGCGCTATCGCATTCACCAACGATATCAACGATGATACGCACCTGGCGCTGGTTATGGGTGACATAGATCCAGATGTGAGCATGCCCGTTCGAGTGCACTCCCAATGTGTTCTTGGCGACGTGTTCGGTTCTTTGAGAGACGATACCGGTTGGCAGCTCCATCGTTCCCTCGAGGTGATCGCAAACGAAGGCCGCGGTGTGTTGCTGTATCTAAAACAGGAAGGCCGCGGGGTTGGGCTGGTTAACCAACTGCGAGCGTATCGTCTTATGGATGAGCATGACAAAGATGCCGTCGAGGCAGACGCGGAGATCGTCGGCATTCACAAAATGGATCCGCGAGACTACGGAATCGGCGCTCAGATTCTTCACGATCTTGGTGTTCACAAAATGCTGTTGCTAACCAATCATCCTGTAAAACGAGCTGCAATTGAAGGTTTCGGACTGGAGATAACCGACCGCATACCGATTGAAATTGAACCAAATGAGTCAAACGAAAAAGTCCTTCGCGCCCGAAAGGATAAGCTTGGGCATCTCCTCACTAAAGTGTAGCGCAACGAACCAATTTTTTTGTGAATGATTCGTGATCAAAATTCTGAAAGTGTTCGACCGAGACTGATATCCCTGCCTCGATCACGAATCAGGAACTTTCCCGAACGCACTAAGGGTTATGCGCAAGAAACTTCTGATCGGCGCCGTATCACTTCTAAGTCTTATTCTTCTCCTAATCGTCGGTGTTTTTGTCTATATCCGTAGCGGTCATCTGGACAATTACCTACAGGACCAGATCGTCACCGCGTTGGCCGATGTAGGCGTTACCGCGGAGATTGGCCGCACGCATCTGGACATCCGCGGATACAAGGTAACACTCGAAGATATCAAGTTATCCGCGTCGAATGGCAAAAATCGTTTTGGAACAATTGAAAAACTCACCGCCGAATTTTCTGTAGTTTCCTACCTGAAGCAGCGCATCAACATCACACAAGTCGAAATAGTCCATCCAAGCGCATGGATTGAAATCGACAAACAAGGTGGCTTCAACCTTTCCTCGCTGCACGCCCCTGAAAAGAAGGAAGAGACCAAAGAGGAAGGCATCCGCTTCTTAACTTCAAACTTCGTGGTAACAGGCTTCGAAATACATTTCGTTGATTTGAAGAACAATACGACCTTCGACGCGAACAATCTTGACATCCATCTCGTACCGCTCACGCCTGAATCGGTGGAAGATGAGCTCAACCACCGTCTGGAAATGGGTCTCAAGGGCGCTACTGCATCGTTTGATGGTCGCGCGGTCCGCGACATCAATATCAACCTTAAGGCGCAGGTCACTGATCACGATGCTGAGATCCAGATGGACGACAATAATCAGCCGCTGTTTGAGATCGGCTCCAGCCTCGGCAGTATCAAAATGAAAGGCAAGGTAGAGAGCTTTAAACCCTTCAAGTACGAATTTCCTGAGGTCCGCGCCAGCGCTAAGCTTGCCGAAGTCGCACAAGTTTTCTCGCCTTCCAGGCGAATGAGCGGCGATGTCGACTTCATTGGAAGCTTTGCTGGAGTCGGTGCCGATTACAAAGCAGATGGATCGATACAGGCAAAGGCACCAATCTCGGCAGCCGGATTTCGCGTCTCCTCGGTTAATGTCAAAACGAATGTGACTGGCAAGGGCGATGAGTATGAAGGGCGAGCGACGTTGAATGCTCCGCAGCTAACCGGTCCGGGATTGAGCATAACGTCAATTACATTTAGCGATGGAAAGATTAACGGCAAAGAGCTCAACTTCGACATAACCGGCGCGCTAAATCTTGCGGCTCTGAAAAGCGGCGAAGTAACCGTTAAAGGATTAAAGGGAACTCTGTCCGTTGATCCAAACAAGGCAAGCTTGAATCGGTTTTCGGCGGAAACCCTCGGTGGGATCGTCACCGGTTCGGCAACGGTAGCCTATGCCGGCGGTTCGTCGAGCATTGATGTTGAATTCAAATCTATCGATCTCAATCAAGCCGCAACCCTGGCTTCTGCAAAAGACGTCAAGGTGACGGGCACAGCGAACGGAACTGCACAGCTGAAATTTCCTCGTTACGACTTTCGGGCCGCTACCGGCAGAATAAACGCCACCTTCGATGCGGCAGTTTCTCCAACTGAAGGCACCGGAACAGAGGCCCCCGCAAAGGGCGAATTAAACGTCATTGCGAATGGCCGCGCAGGATTCACCGTCGAACGGGCATCCGTCCGTTCAAATCAGAGTGACCTAACGATCACCGGCACAGTCGATTGGGACGGAAGGGGATCATTAAACGTTGGGTTCAAGTCCGGGGATATGGCGGAAGTCCAGCGCGTCATTGACGCGTTCGGGGCTATACCCGAATCGTTTAAACAAGACTACGAAGTCAATCTCGAAGGTTCCGGCGAGTTCGTTGGGCGAGTCGAAGGTAAGTTGTCCGAGCCGTCAGTAACGGGACACTTAAAGCTGGATACTATCAAATCACATAACGAAGAAACTGGATCTTTTGCAGGAGATGTCTCCTATAACGCGGAGCTTTTGCGCGTTGACAATGGCTCGCTTGTACGTCCTGACGGTTCGCGAGGAGATTTTAGCGTGCTGGCGCCTCTTCCAGTGAAAGACAACATAACTGTCAAGGCGAATGTACAGAACTTCGATCTGGGAACGATCGCCCAGGTGGCGTTGCCTGGAGGTCGCGACAACGTGTTAGCGAGCATGTTCAGCAAAGGAGTTATTAACGGCACCATGGATCTGAAGGGTTTGCCGGGTCCGCGCACGATTGAGGGTGCGGCCAAACTTGAGCTTGCCGCAGTAGAGATCAGTCCTCCGACCACTGAAGAGGGGCAGGAACCAAAGAAAATCTCAGTACCCGAATTCAATGGTGACATAACGATCGCTAACAGCCTGATCAACGTGCAGAATTTGCGGATGCGAATAGGTGACAGCGATATTGCGGGGCAGGGAAGCTACAATCTTGATACTTACGAATATTCCATCAATGCTGAAGGCAAGAATGTAGATCTCGCTCAACTATCGGATGCTTTCGACACTATTCACGTCACCGGGAAAGCGGACCTGAAAATTGTCGGCCAGGGCCAATGGGGAAAAGCGGAAGATTGGTCGAACGTTCGGGGCAATGCAACAATTCAAGGACACAGCGTAGCGATCGAAGGTCGCGACTTTGGCGATGCTAAGATTGTGGCGTTCACCGAGGGCGGTCTCCTGAAGGTCACGGCTTCAGGCAAGCTGTTGGATCAAGAACGTTCACTTGAAGCCACCGTTGACTTGCGCGATCGGGACCACTACCCGATTAATGCCGGAATTGAATTTACAGATACTGATATAGGTCCATATCTCGCTTTGATTGCTCCTGAGCTCTCTGAAATAAAGGGGACTGCCAGCGGCACAATAAAGCTTTCGGGACCATTGCTCGATACCGATCGGATTCAGGCGGTCGCCACGCTGACGAAGCTCGAATTTGGCGGCGCAATCACTGAACGCCAGACATATAAGATTGTTAACCAGGGAAACATTGTTCTGACCGCGACTCCCAAAGAGATAACGCTCAATCGGGTGATGTTCACTGGAGACGGTACAAGCGTTACGGTAGAGGGCACGCTTGCCAGAGAAGCCGCCAGGTCTAACCTGACAATAAACGGGGAAATCGACCTGAGGCTTTTGTCTTCGTTTACCACAACTGTGTTCACGACCGGAATCGCGGAAGTACGAGCTTCAATTGTCGGCAAGCTCGATTCGCCTCAGCTTCTCGGCATTGCGAATCTGCGCGATACCGGTGTGCGGATCCTTGATTTCCCGATCTCAATGGCTCGCGGAAACGGCCAAATCAGGTTCACGTCGAACCAGGCGGTGATTGAAAACTTCGTCGGCTCGACAGCCGGGGGCGGAACGATCTCAATCAGCGGTGGCGCTGCTCTCTCGGGGCTGGTTCCTGTTCAATGGCGATTGGAAGCAAAGGCCGATCAGGTCGGCGCAGAGTACCCCAAGGACACCCAGACAGTCTTCGACGCGCAGATTACGCTGGAAGGGAACCGTCGACTACAGATACTGAGCGGAAACGCCGAGATTCGTCGAGCTGCTTTCACCAAAGAGGTAACATTCGATGAGCTCGTGACCGGCGGCGGTCCATTTCAATCTGATTTCCTCGAAGCAGGTCCCGGCGGGTCCGGTGGTCGTTCGGAGCTGACAACCGCGCTGGACGTTCACATTACTGCCGACAACACACTGATCATAAAGAATAATCTTGCCGACGCTTTAGGCAGTGCATATTTGAACATTCGAGGTTCTCTGGATGAACCGCAGATATCCGGCCGTATACTTTTGACCAGGGGCACTCTGAATTTCAGGAATGGTCGATATGAGTTAACTCGAGGGTTGATTACCATACCTGGCCGTCGTGGCGCCGAGCCGTTCATTGATGTTCAATCCGAAACTGATATACGGGGTTATCATATTTCGATTGGTTTTAACGGTACTGTCTCCAAGCTTCAAACAACGGTCAACTCCGAACCTGAACTGCCGGAGCCGGACATTGTTTCTCTGATTCTTACGGGTAACATTTCGACGGACCGTTCAACGGAGGCGGCAACCACTCAAACCGGCCTCGGGCTCGCCCAATCAATTCTTTCGGCTTCGTTGCTGGAAAAAGTCACCCAGGGCAAACAACGCTTATACGGTCTTAACATAGCGATCGACCCATTGCTGATCGGACGCGGCAACGATCCCACCGGACGAGTTACGATCGGACAACGGGTCACCAAAGACCTCACGGTTACGTTTTCACAAAATCTCACCTCCGGCGTAGGCGGCATAGATCGAGTGGTGCTGGTTGAGTACCGGTTGAGCAATCGCTTCTCGGTAGTCGGAGTTCGGAACGAGCGCGGCGAGCTTGGCTTCGATATTCGGCTGAGAAAGAGGTTTTAGAAAATCGTATCCGTGATTCGTAATCCGTGATACGCGCAAGCGAAAACGAGCTAAAGGGCAAGAGCGAGATTCTACAAGCAATGAGTCGCAGTAGGACCAAAATGTTCGCCAAATCCATTCATACAAAAGGCAGTGAAGGAGGGCATTCGGTTTACAACACTTATTTCTCGAGATTAACTGGCGGTTCATTTCGTTGTTTTGTCATTGTGGCATGGTTGCTTTTGTCGGTGTTTATGTTTCAAGCAGATGTATTGGCCAGCGACTTGAATGAGTTTATCGGCCGGCGAATAACGAAAGTTGACGTTGTTATTGAGGGCGCGCCGAACTCAAATGTTGCCGAAATGAAATCGCTTGTCGATGTTGCGCCCGGTCAGGATTTTTCACCCGTTCGAATTCACGACTCTCTGATCAGATTGTATAGATCGGGTTTGATCTCAGCGGCCCGTGTGGAAGGGTCGAAGGAATCCGATAATGGAGTCGCAATACAATTCATCGTTAAACCGCAGGCTCGAATCGAGAACGTTGTCTTCGAAGGTACGCCCGTATTCCCCGCCGCCGAGCTCCGAGCGAGACTGAACCAACTGGATCCGGGAGAGAGGCTGTCGATCGGTGGGGTGACTCGTGGGCTTGGAGACCTTACTGCGTATTATTCGGCTCGCGGATACTATCAATCAAAAATTTCATATGACGTGCGGCTTGATTCTTCGGCGACCCGGGCAACAGTCGTTTATACGATCAATCCCGGCGAGCAAGCGACGGTATCATCTTATAAACTGACCATAAAAGGAGACCAAATAGACCTCTCCAGGATCAAACAAACGATCACCGAGGGCCAGGCATTTAATCAGGCTCTCGTTCAGGAACAAGTGGATCGCATCAAGCAGGCATTACTTCAAAAGAACTATTTGGCCGCACACGTGACCGGCAAGGCAACCCCCAACAATGACACCAACGCTGTGGCGGTATCTATCGATGTGGAAACGGGGCCTCGAGTCGAGGTGGTTGTCGAAGGTCTAAAGATTGATCAAAAGGAAAAAAACAAAGTACTGCCTTTTTATACTCAAGGTGGAGTGGACGAGTTCACGATTGAGGAGGGCCGAAGAAGCCTGCTCGACTATGCACAAAGGAAGGGCTACTTCTTTGCTGACGTAACCCGTCCAAAGACGCCGGATTTGTCAGCCGGCCCTGTGAAGGTGGTCTACAACGTTGATCCCGGTGGCAAGTACAAACTTAGCAATATCGAGATAGAAGGTGTTGATGCGATACCGCACCGCACGCTGGAAGACGCAATGAAAACGAAGGAAGCCATCCCGATCCCCTTTGTTGGCGGACGTGGCTTTACCAGCGATGACCTGCTTCGCCAGGATGCAAATCTTATTTTAAAGAGATTGAGAGCACTCGGCTACCGCCGCGCACATGTAGATGTCAGGCGAGGCGTGAACGTGAAAGGTGAGAAATTAATCATCACCTTCGACGTGCAACAGGGCCCGCGCACCTATGTTGAGGAGATCGGGCTGCGCGGTAACGACTTGTTGACCACTGCCGAATTGAGCAGTCGCATTACGATCAAACCAGGCGATCCTTTGGTAGAGAGCGTTGTCACCCAGGATGCGGATGAGTTGCTCGCGGCGTACACCAAGCCTGGCTATGCTTCAGCAGAAGTCACGTTCGACGCGGTTGAACTTGGCAGGATTGACGGCCAGGAGCGCGCAAGACTTGTATTCAATATTTTTGAAGGGAATCGAGCGCGCATTGCCGGAGTGACGACCCGAGGCGCATCGGTTACCAATACCGGGCGTCTCGAACGCGACTTCTATTTATTCAAGAAAGGCGACTGGCTTCGCAACGATCTTCTTCAGGAGACGGAGCGTCAACTGTACGATACGAACGCGTTCAATTCGGTTACCATTAGTTCGGATGCTGTCGGTCAAGTGGTAAACGGTGTCGAAGAGCGCGCCGTCACTGTCAATGTACTCGAGGCGAAGAGGCGCGATGTTGTCTATGGAATCGGCTACCAGACGAATACTTCAAACACTAAGGCTGTTCCCGGTCTGGAATTTCTAAACGGCTTGCGCGGTTTGACTCAATTAACTTACTCGAATCTCTTTGGGAGAGTGTACACTGGTAGCACGCAGGTCCGAGTCGCCGAGAACGAGCTCTTCGGTCAGTTGTCCTTTCAGAATCCGCGACCATTTGGCGAGAATTACCCCATAGTTATCTCAATTTTCGCGCGAAGACTTGGAGAGAAGGATTTTCGGACTGATCGATATACCGTCAATTTTCAGGTTGAGAAGCGCTACTCGCAGGATGTTATCGCTTACTTCAGCTACTACTTTGAACGAATAAGCATCTTCGATCTACCGCCGGATTTCTCACTCGCAGAGATCCAGCGCAACGCGCAGCCTATTAGGCTCGGCAGAATCGGTCCGAGCTTTATTCGCGACAAACGGGACAATAAGTTTGATCCAACCGCCGGAAACCTGACCGTCGGCAGTCTCTTCATCGCTGCGACCGCGCTCGGCGGTACTGAGCAGTTCGTAAAGTTAACTGTCGAGCACACTCGTTATTACGCAATCCGTCGTTTCCGCGACACGATTTATTCAGTAACTGCGCGAGTCGGGCTCGCAACACCTTTTGGGGGCAAAGATTCGCTTCCCATCTCGGAAAGGTTCTTTGGTGGTGGCGCTCGCGATTTGAGAGGGTTCGGATTTGAAGAAGCGGGCCCTCAGATAGTAGTGCGGAAGCGCGATGTGGACGGAAATATTGAGTTTGATTCGGAAGGAAATCCGATTTTGGTTCTAAGCCCACTGGGTGGCAACGCACTGCTGGTCATAAACAATGAGCTTACTTTTCCGTTATGGGGCCCACTTGGAGGAGCAGTCTTTTCCGACACCGGTAATGTTTTTGCGCGTATAAGGGATTTTACGATCGGAAATATGACCGAGACAGTAGGTGTCGGGTTGAGGCTGAAAACGCCGGTCGGGCCGATTCGGTTTGATTATGGTTTCCTTGTTGTTAATCGTCCACCTGGCGTGTCTCGCTCTCACAAGCATTTCACGGTCGGTCAAGCGTTCTGAATATGTTTCTTAGCGATAACAGGCTCAGCTTCTATACTAAACCGGTGGTTCACGTGAGAGCTTCCGTTGGAACAATAGTAATCGTGAGTGCGTTTGTTGCGATCTTGATCGCACTGCCGAGGGTTGCTGTGCGTGCTGAGACAATCGACCAGATCTTAACGCTGGTGAACGAAGAGCCGATCACGCGCCTGGAACTGCTCTGGAGTATCGCAATGGACTCCGAGGCGCCAAATCCTGCTGGTCCGATTAGTTCAGACCTTCTCGCCAGGAAGCTGGACGTGATGATCGATGAGAAGCTTATCTCACAAGAGGCTGCACGGGTTCCGTCGGCCGAGATAACCCGCGATGAGCTCGAGAAAAAGCGAGCTGAGTTGATCAAGAGTTTCCCGTCGGAAGCACAGTTCCGGGAGCGGGTAGGATCGGTCGGCCTAACCCGGCAAAAGCTCGAAGAAATATTGAGACAGCGTATCCTTATTGATAGATTCGTGGACTTCAGGTTCCGCTCCTTTGTCCTGGTCACCGAGCAGGAAATAAAAAAGTATTACGATGAAGTCCTTGTGCCCAAGGTTCGGGCGGGCGGCCAGGTACCGCCAGGTCTCGATGCCCCAAAGATCCGCGAGGATATCGAAAAGATTCTCAAGCAGGAAAAAATTGATGCTGAAATAAATCGCTTCTTAGCGGCAGCGCGCCAGCGCGCAGATGTCGTCCAGCTTGCCGAGCCCTAAGCTGTCGGACGATAAAATCCATTTGATATTGCCACGCGTAAGCAATCCGGGCTAGAATCCTAATTCACCGGCCAACCACAAGATGCAGGACAAGTTCAAAGATGAATGTGGCGTATTTGGTATTTTCAACCATGAGGATGCCGCTCGCCTGACGTACCTTGGACTGTACGCGCTGCAACACCGTGGACAGGAATCCGCCGGTATGGTGTCCTCCGATGGGGAGCGGTTGCACGCGTATCGCGGGATGGGTTACGTCAGCGAAATATTCAGGCAGGAGGAACTATCCCACTTGCCTGGACGATCGTGCATCGGTCACGTCCGCTATTCTACTGCCGGAAGCATTTCCCTTCGCGAGGCGCAACCCTTTCTCGTTGATGGCTACCGCGGACAGCTCGCGCTTTGCCACAACGGCAACTTGCCGTATGCCAACGAGGTCCGTGAAGGGTTGGAAATGAGCGGGGCAATATTCTCTTCCACATCCGACACGGAGGTTGTGCTTCACAAGATAGCGCGTTCACGGGCCATCGATCTTATCGGGGCGATAGTCGACACGTTCAGCGAGATTGAAGGCGCGTACTCAATG
>Ga0126384_10001069_pt1 | contig 15958 bp, 11 predicted proteins | sample PanSoiMetPlot_36_FD_92543 | JGI IMG/M metagenome (GOLD analysis project Ga0126384, IMG submission 92543) | Tropical forest soil microbial communities from Panama - MetaG Plot_36 | ecosystem: Environmental > Terrestrial > Soil > Tropical forest > Bulk soil | place: Panama | collected 2016-02-17 | reverse complement strand
TCGGGGCGATTGGATTTGAACCAACGACCTCTCGGTCCCGAACCGAGCGCTCTACCAGGCTGAGCCACGCCCCGTCATAACGACGCAGAATCATAGCTGCCGCTGTGTGCGATTGTCAAAGGAGCGTTGTTTCAGAAACGTTTGCCGCACAAACTAATTGACACGCCGTCAGGTTAATCGCGAGCAGGTTCCTGACCTTCTGTTAGCATCTCGATGAATTTTCTAGTCGCTGCGCTAAAGATCTTTCCCTTTCGATGAATTATACCGATTGGCCGGGCGAAGTTTTCAGTGAAATTAACCGCCCGAAGCGTTCCCGCCCGCACTTCGTTCTGAACCGTCGCTCGCGGGACTATCGTTAGCCCCAGATCTGCTTCGACTGATTGCTTCACAGTTTCTATATTGTCGAGCTCCATTACATACTGAACTGCTATACCCCGATCGCGGAGAATCTTGTCGACTGCTTTCCGGGTCGGAATGTCGCGCTCGAACCCTATGAACCGCTGTCCGTCGAGGGCGGTAATATCAATCCGCTTCTTTCCCGCAAGTTCATGTTCTGGGCTGCAAACGAGTACGAGCCGGTCATTTCCGAATGGAATGACTTCGATTTGTGGCTTGGGAGTCGGATACGCAACAATCCCGATGTCTATGACGTGATTGATGACGTCGTCATAGACTTTATTGGGGCGGCTGTATTCGATGTGCACGTTAACGTGCGGGTATGACTTTATGAAGCGTTTAAGCACCGGCGAAAGTTCATGAATACCGACCGAATAAATCGTTCCGACTCGGACTTGTCCGCTTACGATATTTCCTAGCCCTTTCATCTCTTCGGTGAGCGAATTGAATCGGTCCATAATTTCCCGGCAACCTTGATAAAAGGTCATCCCAGCAGTGGTGGGCGACATCGTGCCACCCCGGCTGCGCTCAACGAGTTTTTTGTTGAATCGATCTTCGAGCGCCCTGATCTGCTGGCTCACCGCTGATTGAGAGATGAAGTTCCTGGCAGCCGCCTTGGAAAAACTCCGCGTGTCGATAAGGTCACAAAATACCTTCAGCGATTCGATGTGCATAAACTCACCTTATATATGCGTTTACAATTTTCTTCCTTTACTTATAACACAAAGCGCCAACACAACCGCCGCACAAATAGGATCAATATGACCTATGGATTACAATGTGCGCATGGCTGGGCGATCCGTGGGTTACATCGAACTCCTGCGCAGAAATCACGACTTCAGAAATCTTTTTGTGGGGCAGCTGATCTCACAGACCGGCGATTGGTTCAATTCAGTAGCTCTATTTACGCTTTTGCTCTCGTTAACCGGTTTCGGTGAGACGGTCGGTTACGTTTTGATTATCAAGCTGCTTCCAGCCTTCTTCGCGGGGCCGCCTGCAGGCGTTGTCGCCGATCGATTCAATCGCAAGACTATAATGATAGTCGCCGACCTCGTCCGGGCGGTTCTGGTCCTCGGCTTTCTTTTCGTTCAGCGGCAAGATCAGGTCTGGATTGTTTATGTGCTTGCTGGTGTTGAAATCGTTGTTTCATCATTTTTCGATCCTGCAAAGTCGGCAGCGATTCCAAACATAGTGTCTCGCGAAGAGTTGGTGCCAGCGAACGCCTTGTCCGCCGCCTCCTGGTCCGTGACGCTGGCTCTTGGAGCTGCGCTTGGCGGGTTGGTTACTGACGCCTTCGGTCGCAATACCGCCTTTGTTGTTGACTCTCTATCGTTCTTCGTCTCCGCCGCGTTCATTGCCCGCGTGCATCTCCGTTCTACACCCTCAAGCGAAAAACGTATAAATCGCCTGTCACTTATCGAGGTTACAGGGCTCAGCGATTTCATCGAGGGAGCCCGGTACCTGAGATCGAACCGACGCGTGATTGCATTACTGCTTGTGAAGAGCGGCTGGGGGCTTGGCGGCGGAGTTTTGCTGCTTCTTACGGTTTATGGCAAGCAAATTTTCCCGATTGGTCGCGACGGAGCAACCTCAATTGGTTGGTTATATGCGGCTCGCGGACTTGGAGCACTGATTGGGCCGATCATTGCCGGAAGAATTACGAGTGGAGAGCCTGGCACAATGCGGCGGGCGATCTCGGTAGCCTTCTTCGTGTCCGCGGCGTTCTATTTAATGTTTGCGCAGGCTCCGGTTTTAGCAGTCGCCCTGATTTGCGTGGTGGGCGCCCACTCAGGCGGCAGCATTCAATGGGTGTTTTCAACAACGCTGCTGCAGATGACGGTGCCGAACCGATTTCTGGGTAGAGTGTTTGCGCTCGAGATGGCGCTCTTGACGCTAACGATGTCTGTTTCGACTTATCTGACCGGCCTGGGCGTCGATTACCCGGGGTTAGGTGCGCGAAGGATGGCAACGGCACTGGGCTTGGCTTTCACAGTGCCGGGTATCGCCTGGTTGATGCTGCAGAAAAAGCTGGATAAGAGCGATCAAAGGCAGGCACGGACAATTTTGGATACAGAGCCAGCCGCCGAAGCCTCCTACCCGCCTACTTGAAACTGGTGTTGAATGCGCATCAAACCCTCTACGTCTTATCTGCGTTAATCTGCGGATGAGTGGTAAGTTTGTTTTTTCTCATTTTTCAAGGACAGCTCAGCGCAGATTACGCAGATAAGAGAGTGAGTCCGAATTTAAGAACGGATCCAGTTTCCGCGGTAAATTTCTCGCCCGCATATTGACTTTCTCGCCGAGTGAATGCTATTTAGTCTCACAGTATGAAGGAAATGTATTGAGTCCAACCTGGCCTTTTCGACTCGTTCCTGCGCTTGGCTCGCGACGACGTCGAATTCAATGACGCTCTGGTGAGTCGCCCGCTGCGACTAAACCCAACCTCGCGTCGAAGATCATCGTTAACTGCTTAACCGAAGAACGAAGGCTCAGATATGCAGTCTCGAAAAGAAGACGTTATTGATCTCCCAGTTTCGTTGGAAGGTGATCCAAAAAGATCCCGTATAAAGCGCGGGTTAGCGTTCCTCCGCGAAGCCGTTGCCGGCTCCTCCCAGGATTTCACCGAATGTTCAATCGGCCGCGCCATTTTTCTCCTGGCCACTCCGATGGTGCTCGAGATGATGATGGAATCGTTATTCGGAATCATCAATGTATTTTGGGTGGCCCATCTGGGAGCGGAAGCTACAGCTACAGTAGGGCTCACCGAGTCGCTGTTGACGTTGGTCTTCGCGGTTGCGTTGGGCCTGAGCACGGCAACTACCGCGACGGTCGCAAGACGTATCGGTGAAAAAGACCATGCCGGTGCGTCGGTCGCCGCATTCCAGTCCATAATTCTGGGTGTGCTTGCGTCGATTCCAGTTGCGGTCATCTCAATCACTTTCGCTCCTCAGATTTTTCATTTGATGGATGCTTCTTCGGCAGTAACGCAGCTCGGATCCGGGTACGCGAGAATAATCCTCGGCGGCAACATCGTGATCATGGAGTTATTCCTGATCAACGCCGTCTTTCGAGGAGCTGGTGACGCGTCGATCGCGATGCGGGTGTTGTGGATCGCGAACGTCATCAACATAGTGCTCGATCCCTGTCTGATTTTTGGGCTGGGTCCTTTCCCAAAGCTGGGTGTGACTGGGTCGGCAATCGCGACGACCATCGGAAGGGGAACCGGCGTTTTAATACAGCTCTGGTTTCTGTTCAGCGGTACACGGAGGATAAAGATAGACTGGCGGTACGCCCGGATAGATTTTGCAGTGATGGCCAGGATGATCCGGATTTCGCTGGGCGGCATGTTCCAGTATCTGGTTGCGACCGCGAGCTGGGTCGGCCTTATGCGCATGGTAGCGATGTTTGGCGATGCGGCGCTGGCTGGTTACACCGTTGCGTTGCGAATAATCGTATTCGCGCTTCTGCCTTCGTGGGGGATGAGCAATGCGGCCGCAACGTTGGTGGGTCAAAACCTGGGCGCTAAGAAACCAGACCGAGCGGAGCGATCAGTTTGGGTGACCGGATTCGCCAACACGTGCTTTCTGGGTATCGTGACTGTAATTTTCATCATTTTTGCGGAGCGGCTTGTTGGCATTTTTACTACCGATCCGGCGGTGGTGCCCTATGGGACGTCGGCGTTGAGGTTAATTAGCTACGGCTACATCTTTTACGCTTATGGGATGGTGATGGTGCAATCGTTCAACGGGGCTGGCGACACGAATACGCCCACGGTAATCAACCTGTGCTGCTATTGGTTATTTCAAATCCCGTTGGCGTACAGTCTGGCGGTTGGTTTCGACTTTGGCGCCAAAGGCGTCTTCGTCGCGATCACAATATCGGAGTCGGCGCTTGCAGTAGTGGCGATACTGGTCTTTCGACGAGGGAAATGGAAAACCCTGGAGGTCTAATATGGAAATCAGAACTGTTTTCACTGAGGACGCGCCGAAACCGGGCGGGCATTATTCGCAAGCCGTCGTGTGCAACGGACTCGTCTTTGTAGCCGGTCAACTCTCCATAGATCCCAGGACGGGCGAGAAGCTCACTGGATCGATCGAGCAGCAGACTGAACAGTGTTTAATGAACGTAGCTGCGATCCTGAAAGCGTCGGGTAGTGATCTTAGCCGAGTTCTCAGGATGACGATTTTTGTCTCGGATATCGAGCATTGGCCCGCGGTCAACTCTGTCTACGCAGGCGTCATGGGAGAACATCGCCCGGCGCGAGCGATCGTTCCGGTCAAAGAACTACACTACGGGTTCAAGATTGAGATCGAAGCTACCGCTGCGGTAAATCCCTGACGGTTCATTCGCCGGAACGCGCTTGAGCTTTCCGTTCGTTTTGTTATTGTTCACATCTCCGGCCGATCCAAACTTGGCTGCTAACCCAAAATGAGCAAGCGAACCGTTCTCTACATCTTCTTGTCGATCCTGTTTATTGTGGCTGCCGCCTATCAGGTACGGTTCATTCAACGCAGAGTACAAGTATTAACTGATCGAGAGCATTTCGTTCTCAATCAAGTTGAAGGCTCAGCGACCGGTCAGATCACGTTCATAAGCGAATCGGCTGAAGCTGCTGGAGTTCGGTTGGGCGATCGATTGATTAGCGTTGAGGGGCGAGCATATACGGGGCGCAGTGTGAGCAACGACGCACTAGTTGGAAAACGGATCGGCGATCCACTTACGATTACTGTACGCCGTGCCGGAGTCGAAGCGGGTACGACCGAGTCAATCACATTTCCGATCGGTCCTGTTGAAGGGGATGAGCATCTGTCAACGCTTGGAAGGTGGCTATTTGTAATCGTGTTGACAATGCTCATGCCACTCTTCTGTTTGGTGGTCGGGTTTTGGGTTGCAGCACTCCGGCCGCGAGATCCCCTTGCATGGCTGCTTCTGGGACTGCTGTTGAGTTTTGCGCAAATGCCAACAGGTTTCGATCCGCTTGGATGGAAGGGCGCCCTGCGCGATGTCGCGATCGCATATCACTCAGGTTTCAGAGCAATGTGGTCGGTTTTCATGCTTCTGTTCGGCATCTATTTCCCGGAACGGATGGGTCTCGATCGGCGCTGGCCCTGGGCGAAATGGCTTCTGATAATTCCGCTCACAATATTTGCGATCGCTGGCGTAATCGCCGAGATTGTCGAAGGAAGGAATGTCGCCGCTGCTCAGGGACTCAATGGTCAGCTCAGGAAGTGGGGGATACCGTTGGCGATTCTGCAAATGATCGCCACTGGTTTGTTCTTTACATTCATCGGCATCAAGATGGGTAAGGCCACAAGCCCCGATGCCAAACGCCGCCTTCGAATGCTCCTGGTCGGCGCACAAGTAAGCCTTACACCAATCTTCATTCTGATTTTGGTTACTTTGGTTCAAGGCAGGAGTCCGCTTGAAGGGCTGCCGTACTGGCTGATCCTGCCCGTGCTTTTGATTCTATTTCTTTTCCCGCTCACTCTCGCCCACGTGATAGTCGTGCAGCGGGCAATGGATGTCAGCGTTGTAGTGCGCCAGGGCGTGCGATATGCATTTGCAAAAGGCGGCGTTCTGACCCTCAGCTTCTTGATACTGAACGCGGTTGTCTTTCTGATGATCTGGGAGATCAAGAAGGAGACGACCAGCCCGATTGAGATTAGCTTCATTTTATTCTTCGGAATAAGTCTGATTTTTGTGATCGGGCGGCTTGGTAAGTGGCTAATCGGATGGACGGATCGTCAGTTTTTTCGAGAAGCCGTCAATACTGAGCAAGTTTTGAGTGATCTCAGCGAGAATGTCAGAACTATGGTTGAGACGAAGCCGCTTATTGAAACCGTCGCGCAGACCATCAGCCAATCATTGCACGTTCCGAGGGTAGCGTTCCTGTTGAGCGAGGATGGATTCTATCGACCGTCTTACTTGCTTGGCTATCCATCGGAGCCTTCTGTGAAGTTTCCTGCAACTGCTCAAACGGTCGAACGCTTGAAGCGGCGCAAACAGCCCATCACCGTCTATCTCGATGATCGAGATGGATGGGTTGAGAGAACGATGAGCGGTGACGAGCGAGAATTACTTGAAGCGCTCGATACCGAGTTGTTGTTGCCGCTAAGCGTCAAGGGCGAACTTTCTGGATTCATCAGCTTGGGGCCGAAGCAGTCGGAAGCTCCTTATTCAACAACAGACATAAAGCTGTTGCAGTCGGTCGCGACGCAGACCGGTCTGGCATTGGAAAACAGTCATTTGACCGCTGCGATTGCGTCTGAAATCGCTCAGCGCGAGCGCTTGAATCGAGAAGTAGAGATCGCTCGCGAAGTACAACAACGGCTATTCCCACAGAAGCTGCCTCCAGTTGAGGGGCTGGACTACTGCGGTGCGTGTAGGCCAGCTCTCGGAGTTGGCGGCGACTACTACGACTTCCTGCTCTTACCAAACGGCGTCTTCGGCATTGCAATAGGCGATGTATCCGGTAAAGGCATAGCAGCGGCTTTGCTGATGGCGAGTTTGCAGGCGAGCTTGAGAGGGCAGGCGATACGAGGAACTTCTGATCTTGCGGAAATGATTCAGAATGTTAATCGGCTTGTATACGACGCGTCGGCTGAAAATCGTTACGCGACATTCTTTTATTCACAGTATGAACCGCATACCAGAAAACTTACTTACGTCAACGCCGGGCATAATGCGCCGATAATTCTGCGGAAGGAAAGTGATGACTGGTCGATAATCCGTTTGGAAGAAGGCGGTGCAGTCGTCGGGCTTCTGCCAAACTTTCCGTACAGCCAGGCTACTGTTGACCTAAAGTCAGGTGACTTGTTGTTAGCCTTTACCGATGGGATCAGCGAAGCGATGAACCCCGATGATGAAGAATGGGGCGAGGACTGTTTGATTGAAACGGCGAAGGAGTTGGAAGGTCGCTCCGCTGAGGACACGCTCAAGCTAATCGTTGAAGCAGCTGACAATTTTGCGAACGGCGCCAAGCAGCACGATGACATGACTCTAATGGTCATCCGAGTTGTTTAAGAACCAATGCGAATTCGCGGGCTACCATTGTTCATCGCATCGAACTTGATTCGGCTGTTCGCAGTTCTTGTGCTATTCGTGCCGGCAGCCGCGCAGGAACTTATCGTCATTCGCGCTGGCCAGTTCATAGATGTCGAGCGAGGCGACGTCCTGCATGACAAGGTCATCTATGTCCGTGGTGACAAGATCGAGAAGATTGTTTCGCCCAGAGCCTCTGAGATTCCAGCCGGCGCTCGCGTAATCGATCTTTCAAAGTACATGGTCTTACCAGGCCTGATCGATTGTCATACCCATTTGATCGATCTTCCGCAGTCTTCCGGCCCCGGCGCACCACTCGAACAGTCGCCCGCGCAAATGGCATTCAACGGCGCCAGAAACGCAAAGAAGACTTTGCTCGCTGGATTCACAACGGTCCGTGACGTTGGCACCTATCGAGCATTTGTAGATATTGCGTTGCGCGAGGCGATAAATGACGGGACCGTGCTCGGACCGAGGATGTCAGTTGCGGGAGCGTACATCACCGTCAGTTCGGGTGGTGGTGATATCACCGGTCTCAGTCCCGACATAACACTGCCTCCAGACCTGAGAGCGGGGATCGCAAACTCGGCATCAGAGATTCGCCAGCGTGTTCGCGAGATTCTTCATCGCGGCGCTGATTTCATAAAGATCATTGCAACCGGCGCGGTGCTGACTCGTGGGACCAAACCCGGCGTATCCGAATATACTGAGGAAGAGATTCGAGCGGCGGTTGAAGAAGCAGCAAAGTACGGTGCCAGGGTAACCGCACATGCCCACGGAGCCGAAGGAATCAAGAACGCGGTGCGCGCGGGCGTCCAGTCAATCGAGCACGGCTCGTTGATTGATGATGAAGGGATCCGGTTGATGAAGGAACACGGAACCTTCCTGGTCGCTGACATCTACAACGGAGATTACATTGCTGAAAACTATAAACGCCTGGGCTATCCGGACGAATTCATTCGCAAGAACGAGGAAACAACAGAAGCTCAGCGCAACGGTTTTAGAAAAGCCGTGACCGCGGGAGTCAAGATTGCGTATGGGACGGACGCAGCGGTTTATCCGCACGGCGAAAATGCTCGTCAGTTGCCGTACATGGTCAAATATGGACTAACGCCGGTTGGCGCGATCCAGGCAGCTACGATCAACGCTGCGCGAAACATTGGCTGGGAAGATCGTGTCGGTTCGATCACCCCTGGAAAGTTCGCGGATATCATAGCGGTGGAGGGTGATGCGCTCTCGGATCTGACTCGGTTTATGAATGTCGCATTTGTGATGAAAGGTGGTCAGATCATAAAGAGCCCTGGGAAGTGACATACCGGAGGAAGCAAAATGCGGCGAAGACTATTGGTTAGTTCAACAGTGTTTTTGGTGACGATAGCGCTTGGTCGGGGTGTGCTGGCGAGTCAACTGGTTGACTCGAAGATCGACACCAAGCTTCTGCCTGCTCCGGTGGAATTCTCAGTCTTGTTGCCCGATGGTTATGAGTCAATCAATGAACCGCTACCTCTTCTATTCTTTCTCCATGGAGGAGGCGGCGATCGAACCTTCCTCACCAGGATGCGTCCTGTTATCGATGATATGTGGAAGGCGGGAACGTTACCAAAGATGGTCATCGTAACGCCCAGCGCCGGTCGGTCGTTTTACATGGATTATAAGGATGGATCGCAGAAGTGGGAGTCGTTTATTATCGGCCCGTTTCTCGAGCATTTGAGGCAGTCAGTCGCGAGAGAAAAGGAACATTGCTATTCGGGATTTCGATGGGAGGACTTGGCGGGCTGCGCCTTGCGTTTAAGTATCCGGATAAGTTTCAAGCCGTCGCCGCGCTCGAACCCGGAATCGATCCGGCGTTGAAATGGAAAGAAGTAAAGCCTCGGAATCGCTTTTATCGCAGCGATGAGCTGCTGCAATCGATCTTCGGTAAGCCAATTGATGAAAATTATTGGGAGGCAAACAACCCTGCTACAATCGCAGCGGCGAACGCTGGCAAAATTCGCGGGTCAAAGCTGGAGATCTATATCGACGTTGGTGATCAGGATGCGTTCAACATTCACGAAGGAACTGAGTTCATCCACAGAATTATGTGGGATTCAAAGATAGATCACGAGTATCATCTGGTTAGAGGGGCGGATCACGTGGGAAGAACTATGCGACCCCGAACCGCTGAAGCTCTGGGATTCTTGAGTCGCATGTTGAATCCACCACCGCCTGATCCTGAAGCAGATGCTCTGCGGGAACGTCTGGAACCATTGAAGCGAGCGGCTGAGAGAAAGCCTTAATATGAGTCTGCGACTTGGCGTCTTCGCGCCTCTGCGTTGAGTATGTTTCTGTAAGTCGCAAAACTGGAAGCCTCCGGAGGAATAATGTCAAATTCAAAGAATAACGGGATATCGCGGCGACAAATATTAAAGATGGGAGTCTCTGGCGCCGCAGGCCTAACGCTAATCAAAAAGTCAACCGAGGCGCTGGCGCCTCCATCTGATGCCTTCCTCGACCTAACAACAGTTGAACGCATCGCCGATCGCGACGCGTCTGTTCATCCGCCGCTTTTGATCGATCTTCAGACTCACGTCTGGTGGAGGTCCGGCGGCATAGCAAAAATGAGCCCGCGTGGCGAAGCTTTCCTCAAGGGAATGGCTGGTTACCGCGCGACGTACACAGGGCGCCCGGTCCCCATCGCCGACATGGGCAGAATAATGTTTTTTGATGACCTGTTCTTAAAGAGTGAAACCGACATTGCTTTCTTGAACAGCTTCGGTATGAAGGGCGCATATGACGGTATCGATCTATTCCCGCCGCGCGAGGCCGCACTGATTCGTTCAATGGCGCCGGCCCGAATCAAGGTACTCGGTTGCGTCGATCCTCCTGACGGACAATCCGCAGTCGAATCGCTGATCTATCAATGCGAAAATCTAAAGATCGACGGTTTGAAGCTCTACCCGCCGGGCATGGATGCTCGCGGATGGCATATGGATGATGAAAAGAACACCTATCCGATTTATGAAGTAATGCGGAAGCACGGAGTAAAGAACATTTGTGTTCACAAGGGAATTCCCGGTGCCTTTATCGAGGAGTACTGCCATCCGGGCGATATGATTCGAGCGGCAGCTGATTTTCCAGATCTCAACTTTATTGCGTTTCATAGCGCGTATCCTTATGAGGCAGAACTGGCGGAAGGCGCTAAAAAGGCAAAAGTAAAGAATGTTTATGCCGAGCTCGGAGCTTTGGCGGCGGTGATGACTACAGATCCTCAGCGCTTCGCTCAGTTGTTGGGACGGCTTTTGGATGGATTAGGCGAGGATCACATTTTCTGGGGGACGGACACTCCGATCTTTGGACCACCGCATTGGGCCATTGAAGCATTCCGTTCGTACAAGATTCCTGATGAAGTGATTGCAAAGAACAACTATCCTCAGCTTACTGAAGCGGCAAAGGAAAAAATCCTGTGTCACAACGCTGCGCGGGTGTTCAACATAGATATAAAAGCCGCAAAGAAGGCATTGGAAAGTGATCTGTTGTACAAACTACGGATGGATGGAAATCCGCTTCCGGTCACTGTCGACACCAGCAAACTAAAACGTTAGTGCCCTGGCTGGTTTAACGAGCGGGAACAATGAGAGTAACACGACGCGAACTGCTGCGCGTCGCCGGTGTTTTTGCCGGCGCCGTTTTGCTTGGCGATATGGGTGTGATTGGAGCCACCAAACGGACAATGAATCGACGTCGCGCGATGACAGCCACTCGTGGCAGCGATAGCGGTCCGCTCTCAGGAACGAATCTGTATGAAGACGTAATCACGTACTACAACCTCGGTGAGCATAAGACAGCCACCGAAGGAGATCTTAAAACATCGCAATGGCTATTAGAACAACTCCGCGGCGCAGGATTGAAGGCCACATTCCAGTCGTTTTCGCTTCGGCAGTTCTTTGTGCGTCAAACGAAATTGACAGTCGCCGATCGAAACATCAGAGCTGTTCCTTTGTGGTTCCCGCGTTCAACCGGGACCGTTCCGATAACCGGCACGTTGGTGTCACTTGAAATGACCCACGAACCGGGTTCACTCCGAGGTAAATTGGCTCTGGTTAAGTTTCCCGCTGACGCCGGTGGAGCGGTTGTCGAGGGCTCGATTCATTCAAAGCTCATTCGCGCCGCCGCAACTGCCGGAGCTTCGGCGGTGATTGCGATCTCTGAAGGACCGACGAAGGAGATTGTGGCTCTAAATTCTCCCGCCGGGTCCGAACCCTGGCCGATCCCAGTGGTGCTGACCGGCCAGAGAGATGAACCTTACCTCGCTGACGCAGTGAAGTCGGGCGCCAAGGTGACTCTGTTGCTTGAAGGAGATGACGATAAGGACACTAAAGCCAAGAACGTAATCGGCAGAGTAGATAGAGGTGGTAAGGATCTGATCGTCGTATCAACTCCGCAGAGCGGCTGGTTTCGTTGTGCGGCAGAACGCGGGCCTGGCATTGCGCTGTTTCTGGGACTCGCTAGGTGGGCGAATCGTCGCCCGTCTGGTGCGAGTTTCTTATTCGTCTCCACTTCAGGCCACGAGATTGGAGGACTTGGAATGCAAGCCTTCTTGAAAGATCTCGCGCCCACGACTGATCGAGTATTGTGTTGGCTCCACCTCGGGGCGGGTATTGCGAGTTACGCGTGGGAGGAGACACAGTCGGGACCGAGGCGGCTTCAGGAGCCGGACTCAAGGCGACTTCTAATGACTACTCCGGGTCTTGTTCCGCTATTGACTACCACCTTTGCTGGGCAGTCGGGCTTAACGCCAGCGGTCGGACGGGCAGTTGGAGAGTTCGAGTTGATTCTCAAAGGCGGCTATACAGGTTTCGGTATAGCCGCTGCGCATCGGTTTCACCACACTCCGGCAGATAGTCCCGAGATGACCGGTCCGGAAATAATTGAGCCGGTCGGCAGGGCGTTAGTTAATACACTGGAGACCCTTCATCAAACTGCGAGAGGTTAGTAACCACGTCAGAGGAACACGGCTGACTAATCACAACCATGCCTGCAGCCGATGTAGAACAGAATCGCATATACCGGAAGCAAGGGAATCAATGAGATATCTATAAGTTTATCGCGAAACTTTTCGCGCCATGGTACGCGGTCTTTGATTTCCTTGGACTTGATATCTGCAGATGGGATGACGATCGGCTTTTTGTTTTGCACTAGCACCAGCGTGCAGTCAATACATTGACGATCGCATGTCCATTCGCGCAAATAGCCCTTTATTTGCTTTCCTGTATTTAGTGAGATTACAGCGTCAGGGCAATACCCTTGGGTTACCTCGATTCGCTTGATGTCGATATTCGGAACCCTTTGGATTGCGCCTTTCCTTATTATTTCGATCTGCTCTCCATCGCGTTTATAAGACTCGGCCTCAATCCGCTTTCCATTCTTGAGAACAATTCGTATCCGCTCGCAGTTCGGTGGGTATCTCTCAGAGTCTTGAGGAGTTCTCCCAAAGACAGCCGTTGATGGAATCAGAAGGCTTAACGCACATATGAAGATGCCGGCTTTACGCATAGCTTGTAATTAATGAAAGCGTTAATCTCGAGCCCTAAAATAGACTTATTCGCTCTCGACCGCGTTCTCCTTTATGACACTTCGTAAAGCTTCACAGTGTCGTTTTTTGTTTTGAGCTCCAGGTATGCCCTTGTACTCGCGGCGGAAGCGTAACTCTGAATGAGTGACGTTTGGCCGTCATTCCGCGCACTTTAGATGGAGAACTTGAGATTAACTGAGCCATTACTCAGAATTTCCCCTAAAAACCTGTAAAGACATTCATAAAATTCCTTGACATCAAAAAATGCTTAAAATAGGATAGAAGCGCTAGAAATAAATGCTCTGCGGGCGGATCGCAGACCAACCAAAGGAGAAAGGCTCGTGACTAAGAGGCTCACCCTCCCCCTTCTCGTCGCCCTTTGTCTACTCGCGCTAGCATTCGGTACCTCCGGCAGCGCGAATTCTGGTACAAAGAAAGAAGTAACCTTTACGCGAGACATCGCGCCAATCTTCTTTAAGAATTGCGCCGAATGTCACCGCCCTGGCGAAGCCGCGCCTATGTCGCTCTTGAGCTATAAGGACGCCCGACCGTGGGCCCGCTCAATCAAAGAGAAGGTGGCCACTAAGCAGATGCCACCCTGGCACGCGGACTCACACTATGGTGAGTTCTCTAACGATCGCCGTTTGAGTCAGAGCCAAATCGAGGCTATCGCAGCGTGGGTCGATCAAGGCGCGAAGGAAGGTGATCCCAAGGACCTTCCTCCGGCACCCAAGTTTGTTGACGGTTGGACGATCGGCAAACCAGACTTGGTGTTGCAGATGACAGACGAGTTTACGCTGGAGGCGTCAGGGCCCGACGAGTACCAGTACTTCGAAATCCCGACTAACTTCAAAGAGGACGTTTACGTTCAGATGGCCGAAGCTCGTCCAGGCAATCGCAAGATAGTGCATCACATCATCGCGTTTGTGTCGCCGCCTCCCAAGAATGGAGCTAAACAGCCGCAGTTCACTAAAGAAGAGATCGAGAAGTACCAGCGCGAGGCGGAGAAGAAATCTATCTTCAGGAAAGAAGGATTTCTGATGCGTATGAAACCGGGAACGCCGGTTTTTGATGATGGCTGCGCTCTGCCAAACGGCGGGAATGGGGAGTCCCTGGACACGACGCAAGAGTCTGGCGGGTTTGATCTGTTGGTAGGATTTGCGCCGGGGATGCCCGCAGGAGTGATGGAGCCCGGCTCCGTAAAGAAGATACCCGCAGGTTCGAAGCTTCTATTGCAGATGCACTACTCGAAAGCAACCGGCAAGGTCGAGAAGGATCGCTCCTCGATCGGATTGATCTTTGCCAAGCAGCCTCCAGATAAGCACGTGTACACCCACGGCATTGCCAATGTTTACTTCCAGGTTCCTCCCGGGGCAGACAATCACAAAGTCACTTCTTGCTGGACGACAAAAGAAGACATTCACCTTCAAACCCTAATGCCGCATATGCATCTGCGTGGCAAGGCAATGAAGTTCGAAGCTTTCTATCCGGACGGGCGTTCGGAAGTGTTGATGGATGTGCCGAACTATAGCTTCTCCTGGCAGACGGTTTACTACCTGAAGAAACCACTGGCGCTGCCCAAGGGAACGAAGATAGTCTGCACTGCGCTATTCGATAATTCTACGAAGAACAAGTACAATCCGGACCCGACGCAAACTGTTCGATTCGGCGATCCGACATACGACGACATGATGATCGGGTGGATCAGCTACACTGTTGACAAGCAGCATTTGCGTGACGAGACGGCTGCGAATCGATCGGGCAAATAGACGCTTGTTGACGCGAAGCCCGTAACTGGATTTCCGGGCGAGTGATCATCTGAAGGAGACAAAATGACAAGAAGGATTGCGGTTCTGGCGTTTCTAACGGTCGGTTTGTGCGCCGGTGTGTTTTTGTCTTCGAGCAGCGCAAGCTCGGGCGCCAAGAAGGAAGTAACCTTTAATCGAGACATCGCCCCGATCTTCTATAAGAACTGCGCAGAGTGTCATCGTGCGGTGGATATCGCGCCGATGTCGCTGATGTCCTACAAGGAAGCTCGGCCGTGGGCGCGTTCGATCAAGGAAAAAGTCCTTACTCGCGAGATGCCGCCGTGGAGTCCCGATCCGAAATACGGCGCGTTCACTAACGATCATCGTCTGGCTCAGAAGGATATCGACACCATAGTCGCTTGGGTTGATCAAGGCGCTAAGGAAGGTGAGGCGAAGGACCTGACTCCCGTACCCGAATTCACGTCGACAGAGGGCTGGCGACTTGGAAAACCGGATGCCGTGTTTGATATCGGAAAAGAATTCACGGTTCAGGCGGGCACTCCCGATATAATTGAGAACTTTATCGTCCCGACCAATTTCAAAGAAGACAAGTGGGTGTCGGCTGCTGAGATTCTGCCTGGCAACAGAAAAGTTGTTCATCACGTGATTGCGTTCATTCAGACGCCGGAGATGATTGAGCAGTTCAAGAAGGGCGAAGGCCGTGCTCGCGCGTTAATGCAGAGCGATGTGTTTTATCGCGACGGCTCGCTGTTGAAGGTGAAAGCTGATGCTCCGGTGATAAATGATGGTTGCACGGCACCAAACGGCGGGTCCGCGTTTAAGCGTCCGGGAGCGTCGGAAGGTGGTGACGCATTCGGTTTGTTCCTTGCGGGTTACGCGCCCGGCAAGGGAATCGATGTATTTCCGGCCGGCACCGCTAAGAAGGTCCCGGCAGGCTCGATGCTTGTTTTTCAGATGCACTATTCGAGTTACGGTGGGAAATTCGAAGGTGTACAGGGAGATCGAACCAGATTAGGTTTGCATTTCGCCAGCAAGCCGCCCGAGCGAAGCCTTAACACGGTTGGGATTCAGAATCATTACTTCAAGCTGCCGGCAGGTGAAGGAAACCAGGAGGTCACGGCGTGCTACACGTTTGACGCGCCTGTTCATCTGACCAGTTACATGCCGCATATGCATCTTCGCGGCAAGGATATGAAGTACG
>Ga0126384_10001068_pt1 | contig 15959 bp, 16 predicted proteins | sample PanSoiMetPlot_36_FD_92543 | JGI IMG/M metagenome (GOLD analysis project Ga0126384, IMG submission 92543) | Tropical forest soil microbial communities from Panama - MetaG Plot_36 | ecosystem: Environmental > Terrestrial > Soil > Tropical forest > Bulk soil | place: Panama | collected 2016-02-17 | reverse complement strand
TACCCGGTCGCCAGTCTTTTCTTCAGCCTGCTTGCCGTGCCACTCGCCCTGACAGCCCGCCGTTTCTCTCGCGCTGCCGGAGGAGTTACTGGACTCCTCGTGACCGTGGTCTACTACGGATTAGTGCAACTCGGCAGCGGGCTAGCGCAGGCGGGCGTGACCAGCGCTGGAGTCGGAGCATGGCTGCCGAATTGGGTCGTGGGCGCGTTTGCGCTGGCGCTCTTGTGGAAAGAAAGACCGTGGCCCGCGTGGAATCGGGAGCTCAGCCACGGGAGAGACCTCGCCCGGGAGGCACGTCGCAGCGAAGTCCGTTTCCCTCGCTTTCCGGGATACCTGTTACAGCGCTACGTCGCCCGCCACTATATCCAAATGCTGCTCCTTTCTTTCGCGCTGCTGCTCGTAGGCTATTTGCTCGTCGATATTCTCGAACGGCTGCAATGGTTCGCACGTTACCATGCTGACACGCTGAAGGCTCTGCGGTTCTACAGCGTGCGCATACCGCTGCTTGCCTCACGGGTCGTGCCCATGGCGTTACTCCTCGCCACCACCCTGACCGTCGGTGTGCTTTCCGTGCACCGAGAACTGGTTGGCATGCGTGCTTGCGGGGTGTCGGTGGTACGCGCCCTCATGCCGATTTTGCTTATCGCTGGGATCGTGGCGCCGGGATACTTCTTGCTCAATGAGGTCGTCGTGCCCCGGACCAATGCTCTCGCCGACCGGCTCAAAGAGACAGAGATCAAGAATCGGGCGCCACAGGCCGGCCCCCTTCATCTGATGATCTGGTATCGAGCCGGGACAAAGGTCTATCAAACTACACAGCTCGATCCACAACTGGGCGAGGCGCAGGAAATCGCCATCTACGATCTCGGCACGAACGGGCTCCCGGTAAGTCGCACGGATGCCCGCCAGGCGAAATATGTCGGCGATGGCGTCTGGGAACTTGTCGATCCTGTGCGAACCGAGATTTCCGCGCAAGGGTTGCACGAGATCCCCGCAGCTCCACGCGCACAGCTTGGTGAAGCGCCGGGCGAACCTCTCGATACTATGCAGCTCGGCGTACGGGAACTGGTTCGCGAGATACACGACGCCGAAGCGACTGGGTACGACGCCACGACGTATCGTGTGGACTTTCACCTCAAGCTCGCTGCACCTTTCGCCTGTTTGTTACTCCCGGCCGTAGCGTTATTTTTTGCCATTGGCGGACCGCCATCCCCAGGTCCCGCGCTGACGATCCTCACCAGTACCGTCCTCGGGGTGGGGTACATCCTCTTGACCGGCGTATGTGCCTCGTTGGGCTATGGCGGCTTCCTAGCGCCGAGCCTTGCGGGGTGGGCGCCGTCTGCGGGCCTAGCTGCTCTCGTGGGAGTGTTCGCCCGGCGTAGCCACGGATAAAATGGGCTACGCCCCTAAGAAAGCGATATCTTAAGACCTGACGCTAAACCTCTCGGGGGCAAGAGAAACAGACGCAGGTGCGATTGACGCGCTTGACGACATCCCGCTGGTCGGGCAGTAATTGTCTAGTGAGCAAGGTTGGAACCAACGAACACCGCAGTGCACAGACCGGCGAGACCGCAAGCTCGACGCTGCAGACCCTTAGGGCCCCGCGATCGGGGCAAGGAATGACACGCCTGGTCCTCGAGCTCATCCGGCCCTATCGTGGATGGCTCACCATAGTCTTTGCCGCCATGTTGGTCGAGACGGTGATGAGCCTCGCTGCACCGTGGCCGCTGAAGATCATTATCGATAACGTAGTCGGCACCCATAAGTCCCCAGAGTGGCTCGCATGGATGCACAACTTGCCGCTAGGTGAAAGCAAGATGAGGCTAGCCGCCTTGGCGGCGATCGGCGCTGTGCTGATCGCGGCGTTAGGTGCGGTCGCTAGCTACATCGACAACTATTACACCGAGAGTGTGGGCCAGTGGGTCGCGAACGATCTCCGCCTGAAGGTCTATGACCATCTCCATCACCTCTCGCTCACTTATTACGACACCCACCAGACCGGTACCCTCCTGAGTACGATTACCGATGACGTTAGCACGATTCAAGACTTCACCTCGTCTACGACGCTGACGATGCTCGTCGATCTGCTAACCATCATTGGGATCCTCGGCGTGATGTTCTGGCTTAATTGGGACTTTGCCCTCATTGCCGTGGGCGTGACGCCTTTCCTGCTTTGGTTTGTTGCGCGGTTTAAGAAGGCCGTGAAAAAGGCGACCCACGAAGTCCGGCTCCGCCAGAGCGACATTGTCGGTGTGGTGCAGCAAGGGCTCGAATCGATGCGCGCGGTGAAGGCGTTCGGGCGGCAAGATCTCGAGGAGGAGCGTCTCAGTGAGGCGAGCCGCGCGACGGTAGACGCTGCACTGAAGGCCCGGCGCGTGAAGTCGCTTCTCTCGCCGGTAGTTGCGGTCACCGTCTCGTTCTGCACGGCTTTCGTGCTCTGGCGGGGCGCGTCGCTCATCCTTGCCGGAGTGATGACAGTGGGCGCGTTGACGGTTTTCCTGGCGTATCTCAACAAATTTTTCAAACCGGTGCAGGATCTGGCGAAGATGGCCAACACTATCGCGCAGGCATCGGTCGGTCTCGAACGAATCCGGGCGATCCTCGACACCGACACGACCATTCCCCAACGCCCCGATGCACGCGAACCGGAAACGTTCCGGGGCGAGATCGTCTTCGACCAGGTGGCCTTCGCGTACAATGCCGAAGCCCCTGTGCTCCGCGAGGTTACCTTCTCCATCGCACCGGGTCAGCGCGTGGGGATCGTTGGCCCCACAGGCGGGGGCAAGTCCACCGTGGTAAGCTTGATCCCCCGGTTCTATGATCCGACGGGTGGCCGGGTGCATATCGACGGTGTCGATCTTCGCGACTACACGCTTCAGGGCCTACGCAACCAGATCGGTTTTGTGCTGCAGGACACGGTTCTCTTCCGCGGAACGGTGCGCGACAACATCGTCTACGGTCGACCGGACGCCACCCAGGACCAAATCATCGCGGCCGCCAAGCTCGCCAATGCGGATGAATTCATCGCGCGAATGCCCCACGGCTACGATACGATAGTCGGCGAGCGGGGATCCACGCTCTCGGGCGGCCAGCGACAGCGGATCGGCATCGCCCGCGCCGTCATTCGCAACTCGCCCATTCTCATCCTAGACGAGCCGACGGCCGCTCTCGATACCGAATCAGAGAAACTGGTGATGGAGGCTCTGGAGCGCCTCATGGAAGGGCGGACCGTAATCACGATCGCCCACCGGCTGAGCACGATCCGCGACGCCGACAAAATCATCGTGCTCAAAGACGGCGTGGTGGCGGAGGAGGGCACGCACGACGAGTTGCTTGCTTGCGGCGGGATCTACGCCGAACTCTCCCGTATTCAGTCCGAACCAGCACTGTCACCCACCGGGACATCAGAGCCGACGGTTCCCCCCCGACAGCCCGCCGGCGTACAGTTGACTACCACAAACCATCCTCACGAAGGCTAAGCACTATGTCTTCCCATTCAGCGATCATTCTTCCCGATGACTCGGCCCAGCCCATCCTCGAGGCGATTGACGCAGCCACAAAGTCGCTCCGGGTCAAGATGTTTGTCTTCTCCGACCCAGCCCTGCTCAAAGCGGTGATTGCCGCCCACCATCGTGGTGTGAAGGTCCGGGTGATGCTCAACCCCGCTCGCCGCGACGGTGAGGACGACAATGCAGAGAGTCGAAAAACGCTCGTGCACGCGGGTATCGAGGTGAAGGATAGTAATCCGGACTTCGGCCTGACGCATGAGAAGTCGATGGTGGTGGATGATGCAACGGCCTTCGTGAAGTCGCTCAACTGGGCGACGGAGAACCTGACTGAGACCCGCGATTACGCCATCACTACGTCGCATGCTCACGACGTAAACGAGATCATCGACTGCTTCGAGGCCGATTGGCACAGGAAGTCGTTCGACCCGGGTGCGCATGCGCACCTTGTCTGGTGCCCGATCAATGGACGGGAGCGGATCGCCCGGTTCATTGACGAGGCCAAACACACGCTCTTTGTCCAGAACGAGCGTTACCAGGACGCCGTTATCATCGAACGGTTGGTCCGGGCAAAGGAGCGTGGGGTCAAAGTTCACGTCATGGCACGTCCTCCCCATACCCTCAAGAAGGACAAACTTATCGAAGGCGTGGGAGGAATGCGGATCATGGACGACGTGGGGATCAAGGTCCACAAGCTCAAGCATCTCAAACTCCACGGCAAGATGCTCCTTGCCGACGGTCTTCGCGCCATCGTGGGCTCGATCAACCTCGCTCCAGGCAGCTTCGACGACCGGCGCGAGCTGGCTATCGAGACGCGCGACGACAATATAGTAGAGCGTCTGCATAAGATCGCCCACCATGACTGGGAGCACTCGCACCCCCTCGATCTTACGGATGAGGGATTGCTGAGCGATTTAGAAGAACGCGGCAGCGGTGGCGTCAAGAAGCTCGTGCTGAACGTGGACGACAAGAAGGAGAAGAGGTGACCTGGCGGAGCTTCTGCAGACTGAGCCAGTCGTCCAGCCATTATGACAGAAGTCCTCCGCTCCATGCCCTTGCCGTCTAAGGGTTGGGGCGAGCGCAACTTTGCTGCACTCCGATGGAACGAATCTCCCAACTCAAACGCCAAGCGGTCGAGCACATCGACCGCTATTTTTCTGGTGTTACATCCGCCGAAGAACTGCGCGCCTGGGCGTTTGCACACCCGGTCTTCGCTAATCCTAAGGCGCTCGACAACAATGACGACTGGATTGTGAACAATGCGCTTGCCCTGATGAAGGCACTTACCGATGAAGAGGCGGATCGATCAGAAACAGAAAAGGGGTTGCACGAGGCACGGCAGTTCCTCACCGGAGGGAAACTCTTCCCGGACGATCGCTGGCCAGCAGGTCTGCTCAAATAGAAAAAATAGAGGATTGCTCTAGAAGCCGTGGTGGTGTCACAACGAGGCGCCGTTCGGCGCCTCTTCCGGGTTCCTCAAGGAACAACTTCATTTTGGCTGTGGCACGATCCGTAGATACGGTTTCGGCGCCTTCCAGCCCTCTGGGAATTTTTGCTTGGCTTCTTCATTGGAAACTGCAGGGACGATAATGACATCTTCGCCCTGCTTCCAATTCACCGGCGTGGCGACTTTATGCTTCGCAGTCAACTGCACCGAATCCAGCAACCGTAATACCTCGTCGAAGTTGCGACCCGTGCTCATGGGATAGGTGAGCATTGCCTTGACCTTCTTGTCCGGGCCGATGACGAAGACTGAGCGGACCGTTGCATTGTCGGCCGCCGTTCGCTCCTTAGCGGTCCCACTAGCGTTAGGATGAATCATATCGTAGAGCTTTGCTACCTTCAGATCCGTGTCCCCAATCAGCGGATAGGTGGGGGCATGCCCTTGGGTTTCCGCGATATCCTTGGACCATTCCTTATGATCACTGACCGAGTCGACACTCAGACCGATAATCTTACAATTGCGTTTGTCGAATTCGGGTTTGAGGCCAGCCATGTAGCCCAGCTCGGTCGTGCAAACCGGGGTGAAATCTTTTGGGTGCGAGAACAGAATGGCCCATCCGTCTCCGATCCATTCATGGAAGTGGATCGTTCCTGTCGTCGTCTCCACGGTAAAATCAGGTGCTTCATCACCTATGTGTAGTGACATAGTTCACCTCCTATACTGTTAAGGGTGTACCTTTCTTCATGAATCGATGTGCTCTTTAGAGTTGCACGGAGCATAATAAAGAAACGCCTCTTATATAGCTACTTAACAACGCCAGGGGAAGAGGGTCTTTTGACCGGGTGGGGACGACGCACCTGGCTAATTTATGCTAAAACGCGGCCGATTTCACTATATGGGATAGAGCGCCAAGGAGCGCCAACCGCGAGAAGGAAAAACGTGCATGGATCTTGCGACTCCTCCATTGCCTCCGCGTATCAATCGGCTTACTGAACTTGCCCACAACTTGTGGTGGAGCTGGCACCCGCAGGCCAGGGAACTCTTTGCCGCAATCGACCAAACCCTGTGGAGTATCACCGCCCACAATCCGGTCAAGCTGTTGCGGGAGGTCGGTCCCGAACGGCTGAATATACTCGCACAGGATCCGTCTTTTCTCCGTCGCTACGATACGGTGATGATGGCTTTTGCTGCCGATCTGACCACCCGAGACACCTGGTTGGCCCGCTCTGCTCCCGACTTGACGGAGACGACGATTGCCTACTTCTCCGCCGAGTTCGGTATTCATAGCTCACTGCCAATCTACGGTGGAGGATTAGGTATCCTCGCCGGGGACCATTGTAAAGAGGCGAGCGATCTCGGAGTGTCGCTCGTTGGGGTCGGGTTCATGTATCCGCAAGGATATTTCCATCAGCGCCTTTCGGTCGATGGCCGCCAGGAGGCAGTATATGAGCATCTCGACCGGGCCGAGGCACCGCTGACACCGGCGCTCACTCCAGAAGGAAAACGGTGCCTAGTCGCCGTACCCATCGATGAACGGCATATTTATGTACAGGTTTGGCATGTTCGTGTCGGCCGGGCGTCCCTCTATCTGATGGACACCGACGTCGAAGAGAATGCCCCTTGGGATCGTGAGTTGTCCGCCCGCCTCTATGGCGGGGATCTAGAGATGCGCATCCTCCAGGAGATCGTCCTGGGGATGGGTGGCGTGCGAGTATTGCGCGCCCTGGGAATCAGCCCCCAGGTATGGCATCTCAACGAGGGCCATGCGGCCTTCGTTACCCTCGAACGTGCACGTGAGTTCGTGGTCGCGGGGGTGTCGTTCCCTGAGGCAATGGCCGTGGTGCAACGCACCACCGTGTTTACCACTCACACTCCCGTGCCGGCCGGGCACGATGCTTTTTCTTTCCTGCTGATTGACAGGTATTTGCACAATTTTTGGAGCCAATTGGGCATCGACCGCGATCGTTTTCTGACGCTGGGGTACTATCGCGAGCCGTGGGGAGAGGTGTTCCACATGACCGTGCTTGCGCTGCACATGGCTGGATGGCGGAACGGAGTGAGCAAAGCGCACGGTGAAGTCTCACGCCGCATGTGGCAGGGGCTCTGGCCCAATACAACGGTCGAACAAGTGCCGATCTTGGCTGTGACCAACGGTGTGCACACCCCAACTTGGGTCGCTCAGGAATTGGATCACCTCTACCGCAAGTACCTGGGACCGGACTGGGTCAAGCAGCATGATGACCCGGCCTTGTGGCAACGTGTGTACGACATTCCGGATGAGGAACTCTGGTGGGTGCATGTGCGCCTCAAGTACAAGCTGCTCAGCTTCGTGCGCGAGCGAGCACGGGATCTGTGGCGCAAAGAACACCGCGACCCCGTGCAGGTGCTGGCCTCCGGCGCCCTATTGGACCCTGAGGCCCTGACCATCGGGTTCGCCCGGCGCTTTGCGACGTACAAGCGCGCGACCTTGCTCCTACAGGATCTGGCCCGCCTACAAGCCGTCATGCAAGATCGTTGGCGACCAGTGCAGCTCATCTTTGCCGGTAAGGCCCATCCGGCCGATGAGCCGGGCAAGCATCTGATTCACCAAGTCTATGCCTTGGCTAAAGAGTACGACCTCGGCGGGCAGATCGCCTTCGTCGAGGACTATGACATGCACGTAGCCAAATTTTTGGTTCAAGGGGTTGACGTCTGGTTGAACACCCCCGTCCCTCCTCTGGAAGCAAGCGGAACCAGCGGGCAGAAGGCCGCGCTCAACGGAGTGCCGAACTTAAGCGTAGCCGATGGATGGTGGTGTGAGGGGTATAATGGCGGAAACGGTTGGACGATCAACACGGCCGACCCCGCTTCTGACCCTACTGGACGTGACGTTAGCGACGCCGACACTCTCTATCAGCTCTTGGAAAATGAGATCATGCCGTTATATTACCAGCGCGATTCTGACAGCGTACCGCGCGGGTGGATACGAGTGGTAAAGGAGGCGATCTGTTCGATCACCCCCCTCTTCTCCGCTCGCCGTATGGTGAAAGAGTACGTTGAACGCTTCTACGTGCCAGCCGCACGCGAAGCTCGAGAGATCCCTACTCCAGCAGACGGAAACCAACCTTGAGCTTGACCTGGAATTGGTTGACCTTACCTTCCTGAATAAGGCCGCGGGCCTCTACTACTTCGAACCAATCCAGGTTTTTGAGGGTCTGGTTGGCGCGGGAGATCGCGTTTTGGATGGCGTCTTCGATCGACGCAGCGGACACGCCGACTAATTCGATGAGCTTGTATGTCTTATCCTGCATAGTCATTCCCTCCATGTGTTCGCGACTTTCTTCCCTATCCCGGTTTATCCTTGGACCCAAGCCCGCATTTCCTCGTCCGTGAGGTAGCGGAACCCGACATCAAGAGTTACTTGGTACTGCCCGACCTTCCCGTTGACAATCGTGCCGCGCACCTCTTTGAGTTCGAACCAGTCCAGCGCCTTGAGCGTCTGGTTCGCTCGCGCGATGGCGTTGGCGACAGCTTGGGAAATGGAGTTGTCGGCGACGCCGACAATCTCAGTAATGACGTAGGTTTTGTCCTGCATACGCGTTCCTCCTTTCGGTTGAGGTTAGCACTTCTTCTCTTTTGCGCTGCTCCCCTCCCGCCCTGCGGGCGAAGGTCGAGGCGAAGGCCGATCCATCAACGCATTCTCCTCCTCTCCCCTGGAGGTTGTCAACAGCTCACTGTCAGTTCTAAGCTCTTCTGCTTTCCACTACAACCTCTCTCACACGGACGCTCTCCCACGAGGAGAGAAGGACCTCTCTTGCGAGTGGTCGGAGTCAGTCAAACTCGCTGTAGTTCGCCACTCGCCAGCCTTGTTCATCCTGCCGCACGGTAAGGAGGACCTTTTTGGTGAACTCGCCAGCTCCGTTCACCGCGATCGTTGTTTCATAGAGAAAAGAGACACTCTTTTCCCCGCGTGGTTTCTCTTCAACTAGCCGGTAATGGACCTGTGGTTTGCGCGTGCTCTCATCAATCGGCTGTCCATCGGTCAGGCGGATCTCGTCTTCCAGTCTGCTCAAGGCAAGTCCCGTGCAGTAGGGTTTGGCTGCTTGGAGATCAATCTCGACATAGTGGGCGTCAAGAAACCGTTCGGCGACGCCGCGCGCACTGTGGGGATCACTCTGACAGGCGCTCAGAACAAGCAGGAGCAAGTATTTGTGTAAGCCGCTAAGCAAGTAATTTTTGTGCTTCATTTCTTTTTGAACAAAGCTTCAAGCCGGGCGCGGGCATCGATGGCCGTCGCCTCTTGCTGCTGACGTTCGGTGAACGTGAAGAACTCGCAAAAATTTCCCGCCTCTTTATCAAGGACCGGGTCTGCATTAGGTTCGCGACAGGCGTTGGCATAATGGGTGTCGTAGAAGGCGCAGTTCAGACAACAGCGCAAATCGGCTCCGCAGCCGGGGCAGGTATCGCGTCGGCCGATACGGTCCTTGCTGACAATCTCATACTGGCAACGATGGCAAGATTTCATGCGTGTGTCCTTGTGTTGCTTACACTCCGCTCGCGGCCATGTCTATCCTTCGGCTACTTCCTTCAGCAAAGGCTTGTTGGTATCATAATTGCACTTTTCCTCAGATAATGAGCATATCCGATTTACAGCCGCTGATCGACCGCTACGCCACGTTTCTTCGTGTCGAGAAAAACGTCTCAGCGCACACCCTGCGCAACTATCTGAGTGATGTGCTACAGTTTTTCGCCTTCATGGAAAAACCTCACGAGCGGGCCGAGGTCCGTGCCGTAACGGTTGAGGATATTAACCATCACCACATCCACGCGTTCTTGTCTACTCTGCATCGCCACCACAAGAAGAGCTCGATCGGCCGTAAGCTCTCGGCCATCAAGAGTTTTTTGCGTTTTCTGTTACGCGAAGAAATCATCGAGCGCGATCCGACTTTGCTCATTGGCTCCCCGAAAAAAGACCAGCCGCTGCCAACCTATTTGCCGATAGACGACATGTTCCGTCTGCTCGATGCACCCCCCCTCGATACGCCGACTGGCCTGCGGGACCGGGCGATCCTGGAAGTATTGTACTCGTGTGGCCTGCGTGTGAGCGAATTGGTCGGCCTTGATTGGAACGAGATTGACGTCAACTTGGAGGTCGTGCGGGTCAGAGGAAAAGGCAACAAAGAGCGGATCGTACCGATCGGCCGCAAGGCCCTCGAAGCCCTGGATCGTTATCGCGTGCAGATCCCGGCTTTAGTCGTTCCTAAAAGACGGTACGCCTTGCCCTCGACGTCGTCGTCTGCGTCTTTGCCGGTCTTTCTCAACACGCACGGAGAGCGGCTTACCACCCGGAGCGTGGCGCGTCTCGTCGCTGAGTACGCGCGAGATTGTGGAATCGCTCTCAAAACCAGCCCGCACGCGCTGCGCCATACCTTTGCCACGCATCTCCTTGACGCCGGGGCGGACTTGCGTGCTATCCAGGAATTGCTGGGTCACTCGAGTCTCTCGACCACGCAGAAATACACCCACGTCAATCTGGACCGTCTGATGCAGGTCTATGATAAGGCACATCCGCGTGCCTGAAGAAACGAGGAACGAGGAATTTGGAGCAAGTAAAATGATTTTTTCTACTTTTTCATTTCTCATTCATCGTCCTGCATCCATCATTCCGGAGGAGTGGCGATGAGGGCGGAGGTGATGCACGGCACGACCATTCTTTCTCTCCGGCACAAAGGCAGTGTAGTCATGGCAGGCGATGGGCAGGTGAGCCTCGGTAACGCTGTAGTCAAACACACCGCGCGGAAGATCCGCCGGCTGTCCCAGGGGCGGGTGCTGGCTGGGTTTGCCGGCGGCACCGCCGATGCACTAACTTTGTGTGAGAAATTTGAAAAGAAGCTGGACGAATACAACGGTAACCTGCGACGAACCGCAGTAGAACTGGCACGCGATTGGCGTGCGGATCGGGTCCTGCGTCGCCTGGAGGCACTGATGGCAGTGGCCGACCGCGAATCCTCTCTGCTCATTTCCGGCAGCGGCGATGTCTTGGAGCCCGATGACGGCATTCTCGCCCTCGGCTCGGGTGGCAACTTTGCCCTTGCTGCCGCGCGGGTTTTGGTCAAACACACCGAACTTGACGCCCGGACCATCGCCCTGGAAGCTATGCGCACGGCGGCGGCGATCTGTGTCTTTACCAACGATCAGATTGTGATCGAGGAGCTATAACATGGCCAAAGCTGCTGAACGTGCCCAGATCCTCACCGACGAGGCACGCATGCATGTCATGACCCCGCGTGAGATCGTCTCCGAGTTGGACCGCTACATCATCGGCCAGCGCAAAGCCAAACGCGCGGTAGCCATTGCCCTGCGCAATCGCTGGCGCCGCCAACAAGTGCCTGAAGAATTGCGCGACGAAATCGCTCCCAAAAATATCCTGATGATTGGCCCAACCGGCGTAGGCAAGACGGAGATTGCGCGGCGACTGGCACGGCTGGCTCAGGCCCCGTTTGTCAAGGTTGAGGCCTCAAAATTCACCGAGGTGGGGTATGTTGGCCGGGACGTCGAGTCGATGGTGCGGGACCTGGCTGAACTGGCAGTGAATATGGTCAAGCAAGAGGCGAAAGCCCATATTGAGGTTAAAGCCCGTGCACAAGCGGAGGAACGCGTCCTCGACCTTCTGCTCCCACCCCCCTCAGCCCGTACTGGCTTTGGTGGAGAAAGTGAACCGGTGGCGTCAGCCCAAAGCACGCGCGAAAAAATGCGCCGTATGCTGCGCGAAAGCAAGCTCGACGACCGCGAGGTCGAACTCGAGGTAGCGAAGCCGGCCCTGCCTTTCATCGAGGTAATGGCTCCCCAGGGCATGGAGGAAATGGAGAATCAGCTCAAAGAGATGTTCTCTAACCTGATGCCCAAGAAAACCAAAAAGCGCCGGCTGAAAGTCCCTGAGGCGCTGGAGTTGCTCACCCAAGAAGAAGCCGACAAGCTGGTGGACATGGAAGCAGTCGTGCGCGAGGCCGTACGGCGGGTGGAGCAGACCGGCATCATTTTCATCGATGAAATCGACAAGATCGCCAGCCGTGAGAGCGTCCACGGCCCGGATGTCTCGCGCCAGGGTGTCCAGCGCGATCTGTTACCGCTCGTTGAGGGCAGCACGGTTCATACCAAGTACGGCATGATCCGCACTGATCACGTCCTGTTTATCGCCTCGGGCGCGTTTCACACCGCCAAACCGTCAGATCTGATTCCCGAGTTTCAGGGTCGGTTTCCTATTCGCGTCGAACTCGATCCCCTCACTCGTGAGGATTTTGTCCGCATTCTCACCGAGCCGCGCAACGCGTTACTGATGCAATACGTCGCGCTCCTAGACACCGAGAAGGTTAAGTTGACATTTCTCCCCGCAGCGGCCGAGGAGATCGCCCGTATCGCCGCCGTGGTGAACGAGCGCACAGAGAACATCGGTGCCCGCCGGCTGCACACGGTGGTCGAGCGTTTACTTGAAGATCTGTCGTTCGACGGACCCGAGTTGGGAGGCCGCGGGGTAGTGATCGACGCGCAGTATGTCAAGGACAAGCTCGACGCGATCGTTAAGGATGAAGATTTGTCGCGGTACATCCTCTAAAAGAAAAGCGGCCAGTTCTGAACGGCCAGCTCGGTGAGGCATTAAGCGCGGCGGACCGCTTAAGCCGATCTCCCACAGGGGCATTCAGAGGTTGGATTTCATGCCTAACTATGTGGGAATCACGCACGTCAAAGCAAAACGAGAAGAGTGATAGCTAGACGCTGAGGAAAAAATGCGGCAGAAATTCCTCTCTACCGAACAGCAGTACAAATCGTATCGTGCTCTACGAATTCGTGCAGGCAGGGTGGGCCGTTCAGCATTGGAGGAAGCAACCATGCCGCTTTTTGTACGTGGAAACGTCTCGATCTATTACGAGCAACGAGGCAGTGGATTTCCCTTGCTGCTGTTGCCGCCCGGCGGGATGAATGCGACGGTAAGTTTCTGGGAGCGGACCGCCTTCAATCCCGTTGAAATCTTTGCCAGTGACTATCGGGTGATCGCGCTGGACCAGCGCAATGCAGGTAGTTCCTCAGGCCCACTGGACATGGAAGACCCCTGGGGTGCCTACGCGGAAGACCAATTGGGACTCATGAACCATTTGGGCATCGAGAAGTTCCACGTTCTGGGCTGCTGTATCGGCTGCTCGTATGCCTTGAACCTGATCCGACGTGCGCCCGCTCGGGTCGTCTCGGCCGTCCTCGAACAACCCATCGGCATTGATGACGCTAACCGCCAGGTGCTGCCCAACGCCTGGGTGGACTGGGCTAATCAGTTGGTGCAGAAGCGCACTGATGTCAACATGGCGCTGCTCGAAGCCTTTGGCAAACGGATGTGGAGAGGAGAGTTTGTGTTGAGCGTGTCGCGGGAATTCGTGCGGTCGTGCCACACGCCGCTGCTGGTGTTGCCGGGCATCGATCTGCCTCACCCGACGGCCATCGGTCGAGAGATTGCCGCACTGGCCCCCCATGCGGAGGTGTTAGAGCCCTGGAAGGAACCCGCTGATCTCGTGCCGCAAGCCGTCGAGCGCATTCGGCGCTTTCTGCAGAACCACACCCCGGCCTAACCCCCACCAGTCCTCCGCTACCGCAAGAGAGTGTTGTCACGCTGCCTTCTGGTAGGTTCTAGGGGCGGGCGTTGTTTTAGTGGCGGGCCTAGCCTTCTGGCGCTGGTGATGTCGGATCGCCGTAAAGACGATCAGCCCACCAGACAACGTCACTAGACCGAACAGACTAGCGCCGAGCAACGAAAGCTCATGGGTGAGGTCAAGGACTACTGTGGCAAGACCAAAAGGTGACATGAATCCCCACATGGTGAACGTTTCCTTTCTTTTTCAACGCGTTCTGATCACTGAGATCCCGTGCGTAGATGTCTCGCAAGTGAACTCTTGTCAGATTCGAGCCTCTTGAGGGTGCACGAGACGACGAGGTTCCTTGCCAAAGCGGCGGATCAAATAGAGTAGGGGACCAACGCTCCCGAGCGCGATGGTCACGATGATGTAGGGAAAGAGTGCAATATTGTAATCGCGAGCGTCCCGTCGCATCCACAGCATGATCAGTCCCAATGAGATGATCAGATCCGCGAATGCGGTAATTGTCACGGCGTTCGACAGCATCATTTCGAAGAACCCAATGTAGCCGTGCTGGTAGACTGCATAGGCAGTGAGAGCCGAGAAACCGAAGAGAATGGCTTCCAATCCGGCTTGCTTAGCGTTCATAAACTTCTCCTTTCCTGGACATGACGACCTCCTTCATTAGGTGAGTCATCTGGAAACCGCAGCGTACACGCCGCTGGGAATCAGCAACTGGCGTGCCGAGGCGCGAGCCCGCACAGAAACTTGGACTTTGTGGTGTTGATATATTTGCCAGGCTGTGTATCGCGTGTGAGGAACGTTGCATACGTGCAACGTGCGCGGCGCCAGCGCAACAAACCTTTCACCCTGCTCGTCGAAAGAGCGGCGATTCTGTAGGATTCCACGAGCGATCAGAGGTACACTCTTTGCTCCGTAGTGCTAATATGCCAAACAGCATGCGATCTCGACGGCGTTGGAGTATCTGGGGGTTTGTGGCCGGGGCACTCATGGGACTGGGCGACCTGTTGAGTTTCCTCGCGCTCGGCCTGGACATGCGCCTTGCGGGAAGGAGTGTCATCGCGGAGGTCAGTGTCCTGTTTACCGCAACATATGCGGTGTTAGGTTTCGTCATTGGCAAATTGCTGGAGGCCCGTGCGCAAGCTCGGGAAGACGCTCGGACCATCGCAACGCAATTCCATGCGTTAGAAGCGTCGCAACGCGTCGCCTTACAGAATGAGAAACTGGCTGCGATCGGCCGGCTAGCGGCGGGCATTGCCCACGAGGTTCGTAACCCGCTCGGCGTCATTCGTGCGTCGGCTTCGATGGTGCGCGACCATTTTCCTGCGACTGAGGAAGCTTATCGCGCTTGCGAATTCATCCAGGAAGAAATCGACCGTTTGAATGGGCTTATCACGTCGCTTTTAACGTTTTCGCGACCCGCGGAGTTGCGCTTGCAGCCCGTGGCGATCGAACAGGTAATTGACCGTGCGCTGCAATTGACAAGCGAGGAACTGCAACATCGAGGCATTACCGTAGTGCGCGAAAGCGATGGCACCCCGCCCACTGTGACGGCTGACTCGGATCTCATTACCCAAGTTGTCTTTGGTTTGCTCATCAACGCTGCCGAAGCGATTGGCGGGCAGGGACTCATCATCGTACGGACAGCGAGTGAACGGGAGCAGGTGATAGTGGAAGTCGTGGACACAGGGCCAGGCGTTTCCCCTGTTGATGCAGAGCGCATCTTCGAACCATTTTTCACGACGAAGTCTACGGGCACCGGCTTAGGGCTGCCGATGGCGGCACGGATTATACGTGCGCATGGCGGTTTGATTGAAGTTGCGCAGGGACAAAGAGCAGAAGAGCCTGGCGTCGGGGCGCGATTTCGCGTGCGCTTGCCGATTGCTGGACCGGCGGAACCGCGGGAGCAAGCGGCATGAAACCACGCTTGGCTATTCTGGATGACGAACAGCGCATGGTGGATATCCTCGCCATGGTGCTGCGGCGGGAAGGATACGAGGTCCAGCCTTTTGTCCGGCCTGCCGTTGCTCTCGAAACGCTGCGCGCCGAGCCGTTCGATCTGCTGATTACCGATCTCAAAATGCCAGAAATGGATGGTCTAGAGATGCTCCGGCAGGCAAGGGCGATTGATCCTGAGATTCCAGTCATTTTGATTACGGCGCACGCCACCGTGCAGACGGCGATTGTCGCGATGCGTGAAGGCGCCTTTGACTACGTGGAAAAACCGTTCGACAATGAGGAATTAAAAACGCTGGTCCAGCGTGCGCTTGATGTCACCCGGCTGGCACGCGAGAATCGCTACCTGCGAGCGGAACTGAAACACCGCTATGCTTTCGATGCGTTGGTGGCGGAAAGCCCAGCGATGCATGACGTGCTCGATCTCGCGCGTCG
>Ga0126384_10001067_pt1 | contig 15975 bp, 11 predicted proteins | sample PanSoiMetPlot_36_FD_92543 | JGI IMG/M metagenome (GOLD analysis project Ga0126384, IMG submission 92543) | Tropical forest soil microbial communities from Panama - MetaG Plot_36 | ecosystem: Environmental > Terrestrial > Soil > Tropical forest > Bulk soil | place: Panama | collected 2016-02-17 | reverse complement strand
GAGTTGAAGAGCGAAGTTCGTTTCATAATCAGCACTCACTATTTCAGTGATCACATCGCAGCATTGCAGTGTTTTCCGCAGGCGACGATCATCGCTCATGAAAACTACCTGGACACATATCAGATGGAGCAATTCCGCTCACCGGATGAGGCATCATTCTTTGTTGAACCTCACCTCCTGATTTCAGATCGGATGAAGATTCGCTGGGGAAGATACCTTATTGATGTCTCGCACAATCCGGGACATACATCCAGCACGATAATGCTGGACGTTCCCGAGGCGGATCTGTTGTTCGTTGGCGACAATCTCGTTGGCAATATCGTCTATTTGCGTTATTCGACTCCGGAGCGTTTCGTGACGGCGCTTGAAAGAATGCGAGAGAGACCACGAACCAGGCTGATTTCAAGCCATGGAGATGTCCGCAGCTCAGTTTCAATTGATAACGCTGCCTTTTATCTCGACAAGCTCGATAAGTACACACGGAAAGGTGAGCTAGCGGCGCCGCTTGGAGAGTTTTTGCCACCAGGTGTTCAGGCTTCGGCATTTGAACAGATGTTTCATAAGCGAAATCTGGAAGACGTTATGAAAAGAAATTTGTTTGCCGGATGAACAGGTCAGTACCACTGCGCGGTAGCGGGTGGGTCATCCGTTCGTTACGATCGAGTTTTGGCGCAACGATGACCCACCCGCTACCGCGCAGTGGTACTGACCTGTTCACCTGAAGATTGAACTCTTAACACCTGTAAGGGAGGGAATGATGCGGATACCAGAGTTTGCACTTGATGATTGGCTGAATCATTACCACTTCTCCAATCATCCGCCCGAGTTTGACTTTGCGTCGTCGACTGGACCTCATTGGACTGTGGGCGAGCTCTTGAGCTTCGTCAGCGAAGATGAGCGGAACCGGCTGTTCGAAACGGAGCTCGTTTATTCAAGCGCCGCCGGTAACGAGCGACTGCGCCAGGCAATAGCCGAATTTCAGGGCGTTGAGGCCGATCAGATCCAAGTGGTTACGGGGGCTTCAGAAGCCCTGTTAATTCTTTTTTTCCTCGCGGCCGAACCTGGAGCAAATGTGGTGTTACCGTTTCCGGTTTTCCCATCCACCTCTGTCGTAGCGAGGTTACTCGGTCTCGAAGTGCGTTCCTACCACCTGCGTCGCGAGAACCAGTTCCGAGTTGATGTCGAAGAGATTAAAAAGCTGACAAACGAACGAACGAAAGTGTTACTCGTGAATACGCCGCACAATCCTACCGGCGCTACCTTAAGTGATGAAGAGCTGCTCGAGTTGCACAACTTTTCGACCAGTCGAGGCATTACCTTTGTTTCCGACGAGGTATACCATCCGATTTATCACGGGCCTGAGAGTCATTCAGCTGCGATTCTTCCGCACGCAACTGTGCTCGGTGGCTGTTCAAAAGCGCTCGCTTTGAGTGGGCTACGCATCGGCTGGATCGTTGAGCGCGATCGGGATCGGCTCGAGCAGTACAAGCAAGCGCGAGGCTACTTCACAATTTCAAATGCTCCATTGGCTGAAAAGTTCGCGGTCGCCGCACTGCAGAATCGAGACGCGATTGTCGAACACACGAAGAAAGTAACCGCCTCGAACCTCGCGTTGCTCGATCAATTCTTTGCTGAACACGAAGAGAGTTTGGGGTGGGTGCGACCCCGTGGTGGCATGGTTTCCTTTCCGTGGCTAAAGAGTGGCGGAGATACGCGCGCGTTTTGTCAGGCCATCGCCAGGCAAGGTGTTCTGCTGGCGCCGGGAGATTGTTTCGAAGTTCCGGATCACTTTCGACTCGGGTTTGGAGTTACGCAGGAAGGGTTCGGCCGCGGTCTCGAGATCATTTCGAATTATTTGCGGAGTAAATCAGCGCATGTGGAAAGCGCTGGTGCTGCCGTGTAGTTCGAGGGTGTGACTTGCAAATTGATTTTGACGATTGACTACTCACGCAAACTAACAGTTTGCGTTACAAGCTTTGAGGTTTAGCCGTTGCTCTCATTCCCGCCGGTTTACCCCGGTGAGCCGGCTTACCTCGAAGGGCGGGACGCCCGTTTCAGCGGTTTCATTCCGCGGGAATTGAATGAAGCCGCTGAAACGGCCCCCGCATAAGCGGACACGGAGAAGGGGGGACACGGAGACGCGGCGATGTGTGACGTTGGTTAGTGGCTGAGCCGAGCAGATACTCAACGAACGTTAGACATCCCCGCGTCTCCGTGTCCCCCCTTCTCAGTGTCTGTTCTACCGCGTCTCCGTGTTCCCCCTTCTCCGTGTCCCGTGTCTGCGCTTGTGGTATCTTTAGCTAAAGTCAAAATCAATCCTTATTCAGCTTTGAAAAATGGCGGCGACGGAAACCACCCTGCAAGCTAAGATTACTAAATCAAGCGAAGCGCTGGATGCCTGGGTCCGCGAGGTTGTCCAATGGCATTTTGATCCGGAAACCGGTTGCAGGTTTTGGCTGGAGTTTGCCACGCAGCTTGATTGGGATCCGCACAAGGAAATCCAAACTTACGCAGATTTGGATCGCTTCGGTTTCTTTGAAGATGAGTGGTTGCGTGGCCGTGATGTCCGTCGCTGGGTCCCGCGCGGCTTTGCCGGACGACCAGTTTACACGTTCGAAACCGGCGGCAGCACCGGCGTGCCGAAGTCGCGTATCAGCATCGATGATTTTCGCATTGATTACGAAGCTTTTAGCGACACGCTACCCGATGAATTCTTTCCAAAGGGATCAGACTGGCTGTCGCTTGGTCCCACAGGTCCGCGTCGCCTGCGCCTCGCAGTGGAACATCTGGCTCAATATCGCGGCGGTATCTGTTTCATGGTCGATCTGGATCCACGCTGGGTCATCAAGCTGATCAAGATGGGCCAGCACCAAATGGCCGAGCAGTACAAACAACATGTGATCGAGCAGGGCCTGACGCAGCTGCGAGCGCACGACGATATTCGCTGTCTGTTCACCACACCGAAACTGCTTGAAGCTTTGTGCGAAAAAGTCTCGTTAAAGAAACTGGGAATCACAGGAGTGTTCTGCGGCGGCACAGAGATGACACCACAGTTTCATCGCTTTGCCGTGGAGGAGTTGCTTGAGGGAGCCTACTTTGCTCCGACTTACGGCAACACTCTGATGGGACTTGCGGTCCACAAGCCGCGTGATCCCGCCGACAATTACGCGATCATTTATTATCCGCCGCATCCCCGAGCCATGGTCGAAGTCGTCCAGCCTGATCAACCGGACCGCCTGGTTGATTATGGCAAGACCGGGCGTGTGCGTCTGACGACGTTGACGAAAGAGTTCTTTATGCCGCGCTTTTTGGAGCGCGATGAGGCTGAACGAGAGCCGCCATGTGAGTTGTACCCGTGGGACGGCGTCCGCAATGTGCGCCCGTTCTCGAAACTCTCAACGACCGTCGTCGAAGGAGTGTACTAAGAATTGCGGATTGCGGAATGCGGACTTCGTGAAGAGCTAAAGATCAAAGTACAAAGTACAAAGCACAAAGTACCAAGTACAAATTCATGATCCACCTACCTATTCTTCGTCGGGGTGAGCCGTATCGGAGTCTCGATGTTGCGCGAGTGCCGCATCATCGTACGCGCGAGCTCTTCGTCGAAGTCAGTCAGGCGAACGTGGGCTTGATTCGACGCGACTTGCTCGATCAGGAAGCCGCGCGAGCTGCCCTCGCGAAGTTCTCCACCGCTGACCTGGTCGACATTTGCCGGCACGCAGGCGATCACTTTGTGTACGGCAAACTGCCGCTCGGCAATGTAATGCAAACGGCGGAAGACTACATCGAGCAGGTTTCAGCAACCACCGGCCTTCCATACGTCCTAGCTCGCCGGAACATGCAGAAGATTCGCGGCATGTTCGTACAAATGGAGCAAGTTCTCAACGGATTAACACGCAATCTTGATTGGAGGCTGCTTGACGCGGGCTTTGGAGACTTCGATGGTAAACCACTGAGTTTCTATCCGCGCACACAGTCTCTGGGAGTGGTCTTGCCGAATAACTCACCTGGTGTTCACTCCCTGTGGATTCCCGCGGTAGCGCTAAAAACTCCGCTAGTGCTTAAGCCAGGCAGCGCGGAGTTATGGACGCCGTATCGCATCATTCAGTCACTGATTAAAGCCAAGGCTCCAAGAGAGGCTTTCTCTTTTTATCCGACTGATCACGCCGGCGCCGCCGAGATTCTGCGTAGTTGCGGGCGCGGAATCGTTTTCGGTGATTCTTCAACGACCGGCAGTTGGCACACCGATCCACGCATCGAGGTTCATGGGCCGGGTTACAGCAAGATTGTGATTGGCGAGGATTGTATCGACGATTGGGAGCAGTACCTTGATGTGATGGTCGCCTCGATTGCCGACAACAGCGGCCGATCCTGCATTAATGCCTCAGGGATCTGGGTACCCGCGCACGCTCGCGACATTGCTGAAGCCGTCGCGGAGCGACTCGCTAAGATCGAGCCGAGAGCGGCCGAAGATGAGACTGCGCAACTCGCGCCTTTCACTGACGCGAATGTCGCGAACCGCATCACTCAGATCATTGATAACGGTCTAAATGAACCTGGCGCTCTGGATGTTTCAGCCGCGCGGCGTGGCAGTGAACGACTCCGTGTCTGGCAGGGATGCTCTTATCTTCTTCCCACGGTCGTCCTTTGCGACACTCACCAGCACACGCTAGCGAACAAGGAATTCCTGTTTCCCTACGCAAGCGTAGTCAACGTTAGCCAGGATGAAATCCCTCGCGCCCTTGGGCCTAGCCTGGTTGTTACCGCCATCACCAACGACCCGAAGCTGATCGACAAGCTGGTTTCAGCAGCGAACGTTGATCGCCTAAATGTAGGCGCCGTGGCTACGAATCACGTCCGCTGGGATCAACCCCACGAAGGAAACCTCTTTGAACACCTTTACGCGCGCCGGGCTTTTCAGCGCGCGGTCGCAGGCTAGCACGAGATGAAAATTCTGTATCTCACTGGCGGCGCAGGCCAGATGTATTGCGGCAGCTGCTTGCGCGACAATACGCTTGCGAGCGAGCTGCTTGCACGTGGCCACGACGTGGTTCTGCTTCCTGTCTACACACCGACCCGCACTGATGAGACAAACGTTAGCAACGAAAAGGTCCTCTTTGGCGGGATTAGTGTCTACCTCGAACAGTACTGGTCCCTCTTCCGCAAGACTCCCAAGTGGCTGGATCGGCCTTTCGATTCAAAGCTGCTGCTGGGTTTCGCTGCCAAACGCTCGATCTCAACCAATCCAAAGATGCTGGGCGAGATGACCGTTTCGATGCTGAAAGGCGAGGAGGGTCTGCAGCGAAAAGAAATCGAGAAGATGCTGGATTGGCTGAACAGTGAGGTGCCACCGGACATCGTCAGTCTGCCGTACACCCTTTTGATTTCGCTGGCCGAGCCAATTAAGCGCCAGCTTGAGCGACCAATCGTTTGCACGTTGCAGGGCGAAGATCTTTTTCTCGATAGTCTCTCCGAACCTTACCGGACAGAGGCTATGAATCTGATTCGCGCGAACATTCCGCATGTTGATGGCTTTCTCGCGGTCAGTAATTACTACGCAGACTTCATGGCCTTCTATTTGGAAATTCCGCCGGAAAAAATTTACGTCGTGCCTTTGGGAATCAACTTGCAGGGCTATAGCATGCGCGCGCATGAGAAGGGGACGCCCTTCACGATCGGTTACTTTGCTCGCATCGCACCCGAAAAAGGACTGCATGTTCTGGTCGAAGCCTACAAAAAACTGCGCGAGATGGTTCCGTCGGCCCGGCTCGAGGTTGCCGGATACCTGCCGCCGGAGCATCAGAAGTACTTGAAAGATTGTGAACAAGCGCTGAATACAGCCGGGCTTGGTTCCGACTTTCATTATCGCGGCGAGCTGGACCGTGAACAGAAGATCGAGTTTTTGAGAAAGCTCGATGTCATGTCGGTGCCTACAACGTACTCAGAGCCCAAGGGACTGTTTGCGCTCGAAGCGATGGCGTGTGGCGTGCCGCTGGCGCAGCCTCGGCATGGCGCGTTTCCGGAAATGATTGAGAAGACCGGCGGGGGGCTGCTGGTTGAACCACAGAATGCGAAGAGCCTGGCGGAGGGACTACTAAGACTGATCGGCGAGCCTGAGTTGACGGAGAAACTTGGAAGGAACGGTTACGAGGGCGTGCGTCGTTATTACAGTGCAGGGCAAATGGCCGACCACGCCCTGGAAGCGTATCGAGCCGTGATGAATATCCAGGTTTGAATTGAGATGAACAGGTCAGTATCCCGACGTGTCGGGATACTGACCTGTTCATCTGGCACAGTGAGTTTGACAAGAGAGAAATGCTGAAGGTCGATAACGTATCTAAAACCTACCCCGCGCCGAATGGGCCGCTGCACATTCTTTCGAACATTTCGCTTGAGCTGACGCGTGGAGATGCAGTTTCCATCATGGGCCCTTCCGGCAGCGGCAAAAGCACGCTGCTTTACATCCTGGGGGCGCTGGAGCCGCCGACCAGTGGCACTGTCACTCTCAATGACCAGAACCCTTATCAACTAAAACCGAAAGAACTAGCAGCATTCAGAAACAAACAGATCGGCTTCGTTTTTCAGGATCACTGTTTGTTGCCGCAGTGTTCGGTAATTGAAAACGTGCTCACACCGACGCTTGTCGCCGAGTCACAGGACCGTTTCGCTCAGCGCGCGGGCGAGTTGCTGGAACAGGTTGGCCTGCACCAGCGACTGGAGCATCGACCTAGTGAGTTGTCCGGCGGTGAAAAGCAACGCGTAGCGATCGCGCGAGCGCTCGTGATGCGGCCGCAGCTGCTGTTATGTGACGAGCCGACTGGAAATCTTGATCATGATTCAGCGGAGGCTGTGGCTTCGCTGTTGCTGGATTTGCACCGGCAACAGGAAACCATTTTGGTTGTCGTCACGCACAACGCAGAGCTGGCGGCGCGCTTCCCACTGCGGTTTGAGGTTGCCAATCAACATCTCAAAAGGGTGTAACGATGAGCCTGGCCGGGCTGGTTAAGAAAAATCTGCGATACTTCTGGCGCACCAATGCGGCGGTCGTTCTTGGTGTGGCTACAGCGGTAGCGGTGCTCGCGGGCGCCTTACTCGTCGGCGATTCAGTGCGAGCCAGCTTGCGGGATCTCTTTTTGCAGCGATTGGGTCGTACCTCTCACGTAATTACCGCCACCAATTTTTTCCGTGAACAACTCGCGAGTGATATTCAGAGTCAGCCGCGCTTTGCCGGCGACGGATTCGAAGCCGCATGTCCGCTGCTGATCATGCAGGGCAGCGCCAGCGAGCCCACCGGCGCTCGTGGCAGCGGCGTTCAGGTGTACGGAGTTGATGAACGATTTTGGAAGTTCCACGGAAAGGAAGGACAACAAGCCCCACAGAATCGCGAAGTCTTTTTGAGCCAGAGTCTGGCGCACGAGCTCAACAGCCAGGTTGGTGATTCGCTGCTCGTCCGAATTGAGAAGCCATCTGACGTTCCGCGCGAATCTTTGTACGGACGCAAGGAAGATGTCGGTCGCACGCTTCGACTCACCATAAAACAAATACTCACGAATGAAGATCTCGGTGAGTTCTCCATTCGACCCCAGCAGACTGCAGTCCGCGCAGTCTTTGCGTCATTGTCGTTGTTGCAAAGGGAATTGGAACAGACTGGGAAGGTCAACACGATCCTGGTTTCAGAAAAGGCCGCTTCCTCGGGAGCCGCAGATGCGCGAAGCGGTGCCTTGGAGCAGATAGTGAAGAGTGCGGTAACGCTCGATGACTACAATGTGACGGTCCGTGTCGTAAATGATCAGCAGGCAATCTCAGTGGAACGGAGCAGTACTCTGGTTGACGACGCACTGGCTGACAAGGTGATGGCGATGACGGCCCGCTCGGGGCTGAGCGCGACCCGCATCTTTTCCTACGTGGTTAACAACATCACTGACGGACAGCATTCAATCCCTTATTCTCTCGTGAGCGCGCTCGACGACAGTAGCATTGGCAATTTGATGTCAGGTGCTAAACCGCTAGCCGGGAATGACGGACACACGATCATTCTGAATGAGTGGGCGGCTCGAGATCTTGGCGCAAAGTTGGGCGATCAAGTTTCGCTGGAATATTTTGTCTGGGAAGACAATGGTCACCTTGTTACCAAATCTGCTCAGTTTGAAGTATCGACGATTCTAACGATAGCTGGTCTCGCTGCGGATCGAAACCTTGTGCCCGACTATCCGGGCATCAGTGAATCAGAGAGTATTTCAGACTGGGATCCACCTTTCCCCGTAGACCTTAGCCGGATTCGCAAACAAGATGAAGATTATTGGAAGCAGTATCGAACCACACCTAAGGCATTCATCAGACTCACTGACGGCCAGACGCTTTGGCAATCGCGGTTCGGGAGGCTGACTTCGTTGCGCTTGTCATCCGCTGCAGGTCTACTCGGTGACCAAAGCGCAAATGAGTTTCGCAGGCAACTGACTGAATCTCTCGATCCGGCAGCGATGGGAATGCTGACAATTCCAGTGCGTGCGCAAGGTCTGGCAGCGTCACGCGGCGCCACGGACTTTGGGGAGTACTTCCTATATTTCAGTTTCTTTCTCGTCATCTCGGCGTTGTTGCTTACTTCGTTGTTCTTCAAACTCGGAATTGAGCAACGACTGCGCGAGATTGGAATCATGCAAGCCGTAGGCTTCCCTGAAAGCCGCATTCGTGCACAGTTTCTGATTGAAGGAGTGCTGCTTGCCTTCATTGGCAGCATGCTCGGTTTGCTGGGAGCGGTGGCTTACGGTCAATTCATGATGTACGGACTCCGCACGTGGTGGGTCGATGCCGTTGGCACCACGATGCTAAGGCTGCACATCTCGCCACTGTCCTTAGTAATTGGAGGTTTGGGCGGAATAGCTGCTGCCATGCTGTGCATCTTTTGGACATTAAGAAAACTTCGGAGAATGTCCGCGAGGAGTCTGATCGTGGGTTCGTTGCAGGCCGGAGATGAACCGCGACTCGGCGTTTCGAAGCTTCGTCTAGTCTTCGCGCTCGTCCTTACTATCGTAGGCGTATTGCTGTTGTTCGCAGCGATTTTTCGTTTGATTAATCAAACTGCGGGATTCTTTGGAAGCGGTACGCTGTTGCTTGTGGCCATGCTTTGCTTTCAATCTGTCTGGCTGCGGCGAGCTCACGCGAAGTCGATTCGCGGGACGAGTTGGCTGTCATTGCTGCGTTTGGGCTTTCGCAACACGAGCTATCGGCCGGCGCGTAGTGTCCTATGCATCGCCTTGATCGCCTCCGCGACATTCATCATTGTTGCGGTTGACGCCTTCAGGCGCGATAGCAGCGCTCATTCACAAGAGAAAAAGTCAGGCAGCGGTGGCTATCCTCTTCTTGCCGAATCGCTCCTGCCTTTGATTCATGATCCCAACAACGCAGCTGGGCGAGAAGGGTTGAATCTGGCGGGTGATGAAAATCTGAAGGTGTTGGAAAATGTTCACTTCACACGCTTTCGCTTGCGTTCCGGCGACGACGCCAGTTGCTTGAATCTCTATCAGCCTCGTAACCCGCGCATTCTTGGGGCGAGCGATGATTTCATTCAAAGCGATCGTTTCGCGTTTCAAAGTTCAATAGCCGGTTCCATGCAGGAATCTCAGAATCCGTGGCTGTTGCTCAATCGTGAGCTGGGCAACGGCGTTGTGCCGGTAATTGCCGATGCGAACTCGCTGACATATGTGCTTCATTTGGGCCTGGGCGATGAATTCGTCCTGAATCGGAGTGATGGCCCGGTACGTTTGCGCGTGATGGGAGCTCTTTCTGACAGCATCTTTCAAAGCGAGCTAATCATGTCAGAGAGGAATTTCGTCCGGCTGTTTCCGCGCGAGGAGGGGCACCGTTTCTTTCTGATTGATGCGCCGGACAAAGATCTGGCGGGGATCTCGACCGCTCTCGAGGACAGGCTCACTGACTTCGGTTTCGACGTGGTGCCAACCAGCGAGCGGCTGGCGAACTTTCACCGAGTCGAGAACACCTATTTGTCCACCTTCCAGATGCTTGGTGGGCTCGGTTTGCTTTTAGGGACGCTGGGCTTGGCGGCAATACTGTTGCGCAACATTTTGGAGCGACGCCGAGAACTAGCCTTGTTACGCGCAGTAGGATATAACTCGTCGCACTTTACGTTGCTTGTGATTGCGGAAAACGCGCTGCTGCTTTGCAGTGGTCTGGCGATTGGAGTTGTGTCGGCGGCGCTCGCGATTGCCCCGATCTTCTTTTCGCGCGGTGGGCAGTTGCCGCATATTTCCCTGGGTGGATTGCTGCTCGGGGTATTAATATGCGGTCTGGTTGTGTCAATCGTCGCTACACTTGGTGCTTTGCGGGCGCCGCTGATCCCCGCTCTGCGCACGGAGTAAGCAAAGTTCGATAATCTTCAGATTGTCGTCGACTAAGAATGCGGTCACCGGATGAAAAGCGATCATGCGGCCATGTTGGCAAGCGAATTGAGTTCTTGGTAAGTTAGCGACAAACTGAAGTTTGTCGGACAAATCGCAGCCAAATGCGGGCAGGAGGAGTCCAATGTTCGATCGGAAACTGACTGTCATCTTCTCCATTCTTCTCACGCTAACTTCCGCGGCTGCCGCCTACGCCCAAGCTGAGTGGCCGCAATGGGGCGGACCTGATCGCAACTTCGTATCAAAATCCAAAGGTCTCGCTGCAGCCTGGCCCGCTGCTGGCCCACGGCAACTCTGGAGTCGTCCTCTGGGCCAGGGCCATTCATCAATCGTCGTGGACGGTAACACTCTGTACACGATGTACAGCGCCGGTGAACAGGAGTCGGTGATTGCGCTCGATGCTGCTACCGGCAAGACTATCTGGGAGCTGAAGTATGACGCGCCTACTGCTGGCATAGACTACGAACACGGCTATGGTCCACATGCGACGCCACTGTTGGTCGGGGATCTTCTATACACTGCCGGCTCGGCAGGAAAGCTGCAAGCGATCGCTAAAAAGACTGGAAAGGTAGTCTGGTCACACGATCTTTACCAGGAGCTGGGTGGCAAGAAAATGGGCCGCGGCTATTCGTGCAGCCCACTCGCGTACAAAAACACGATCATCCTTACTCTGGGTGGCACCGGTCAGACGTTGGCGGCCTTTAATCAAAAGGATGGGAAGGTGGTTTGGAAGAACCAGACGCTCATGCTGTCTCCCTCCTCGCCCGTTCTTATAAATGTCGATGGACAGGACCAACTTGTTGCCTTCCTGGGGAAGGAGATTGCCGGACTCGATCCAAATAATGGCGATCTTCTCTGGACTCATCCACACGAGACCGAGTGGGGCTTGAACATCAGCACGCCGGTTTGGGGACCGGATAACTTGTTGTTCGTGTCATCCGCCTACAATGGCGGCAGCCGCGTGCTAAAGCTGACTCGCACAGGTGGCAAGACAAACGTGACGGAGCTTTGGTTTCACCGGCGTTTGCGCGTCCACCACACCACAGCTATTCGCATCGGCGATTTCATTTACGCTTCCAGCGGCGACTTTGGCCCGGCCTTCTTCACCGCTGTCAATGTTAAGACTGGTGAGACAGCTTTTCAGGATCGCAGTTTTCCGAAAACCAACTTTCTGTATGCAGACGGCAAGCTAATCATGCTTGACGAAGACGGCAATCTCGCGCTGGCATCCGTCTCACCGACGGGACTGAAAGTTATATCGAAGGTGAGCTTGCTTAAACACCTGTCGTGGACCGTACCAACGTTGGTGGGCACTAAACTTTATTTACGTGATCGCGGCACCATAATGGCGGTGGACTTAAGCTGACGAATCGACGCGAGGAGGTGGCAAGATGCGTGGAAGAATTTCCTGTGTCTTTACAATCCTGGTTCTGTGTTCTGTCGCGATTGGCCAGGCAGAAAATTGGCCGCAATGGCGTGGTCCGTACCTGAACGGTACCAGCAACGAGAAGAATCTGCCGCTGAAGTGGACCACGGAAGAGAATGTCTCCTGGAAGCTTGCGATGCCGAGCTGGAGCGGCTCCACGCCTGCGATTTGGAATGATTACATTTTCCTGAATGTGGCTGAAGGCGATGATCTCTTTCTCTGGTGCGTCGATCGCAAGCAGGGAACGATGTTATGGAAAAAGCTGCTCGGCGGCGGTAACACCAAGATGCGCAAGCAGAATATGTCTTCGCCTTCGCCAGTGACGGACGGGAAAAGCGTCTACGTCATGACCGGTACGGGAATCCTGAAAGGATTTGATTTCACGGGCAAGGAGCTTTGGGTCAGAGATATTCAAAAGGATTATGGCCGGTTTGGCTTGAACTGGGGTTACGCTTCGTCACCCTTGCTCTTTGAAGACGCGCTTTTCGTTCAAGTTCTTCACGGCATGAGAACAGACGATCCGTCCTACCTCCTCCGTATCGACAAGAAGACCGGCAAAACACTCTGGCGCGTTGAAAGGCCCACCACGGCGATTCGTGAATCACCCGATGCGTACACAACTCCGACAATCGTGCGGCAGGGCAAGAACGTTGAATTGGTGATTACGGGAGGCGACTGCGTGACCGGTCACGATCCCGCCACAGGCAAAGAGCTCTGGCGCGCGAATGGTCTCAATCCGGATAATGATCCTGCCTATCGCATAGTGGCTTCGCCAATCGTCTACAATGACATCATCTATGCTCCCACAAGAGTGCGGCCGCTGCTCGCGCTGCGGGCGGGTGGGCGCGGCGATATCACTACCTCGCACCTCTTGTGGTCAACGATTAATGGACCAGACGTGCCCACTCCGGTAAGTGACGGCAAGTACTTTTATATCGTGAATGACCGCGGGATCATGTGGTGTCTTGATGGCCGCACCGGGAAGGAAATATATGGTCCCGAACGAATCAAGAGCGGCACATACAGTGCGTCGCCGGTTCTGGCTGATGACAAGATCTACGTTACAAACGAGGACGGGCTGACAACTGTGGTCAAGGCCGGACCAAAATTCGAAGTCCTGGCTGAGAATCCATTGAACGATTACTGCCTGAGTTCTCCCGCGATTTCGAATGGCCAGATTTTCATTCGAACAGCCGGATTCCTATACTGCATAGGGAAGGCAGCGAAGGGCTAAGAGCAAAAGGCAAAGAGCAGAGAGCAAAGAGCTGAGGGCAGAGGGCAGAGAGCTAAGTGCGGAACGCTGAGAGCAAACGGTCAACGTGAGCTTCGGCTTCGCCGCTCGATGTGAGGCGAGGGCTCTGCCCCGCCGCCCGAACTCTCAAAATCCATTGGGGGTGCGCCCCTGGTCTCATTGAGGTACAGGAAAGAGCAAAGAGCTGAGGGCATCCCCTCAACGTGAGCTTCGGCTTCGCCGCCCGAACTCTCTAAATCCATTTGGGGCTCCGCCCCTGGTCCACTGAGGTGATTGAATGAAGATTCGCGCTATCGCACTAGTTGTCATCATTCTTCTGGCTGCCATCGTGATAAATGGGCAGCAGTCGGAGCTCGGCAAAGTTGACTTCCCTACGTCTGGCTCGCCGGCAGCTCAGGCATCCTTTCTTCGCGGCGTAGCAGCCCTTCATTCCTTCTGGTACGAAGAAGCTCTCGACGCATTTCGTGAATCCACCAAAACAGATCCCGATTTCATGATGGGCTATTGGGGCGAGGCGATGACCTACAATCATCCGCTCTGGTCTGAACAGGACACGCCGGCGGCGCGACTTGTGGTCGCAAAAATAAAAGACAATCCCAAACTCACGGCGCGCGAGCGAGCTTATCTTGATGCCGTGAAGGCGCTTTACGGAGAAGGCGACAAGCGCGCTCGAGACGAAGCTTACTCAGCAGCGATGGAGAAGGTTTATCGAGCGTACCCCGACGATCTTGAAGCCGCAGCTTTCTATGCTCTGTCGCTGCTGGCGCTGGCGCCCGACGGCAAAAGCTATGGCTTGCAAGCAAAAGCTGGAGCAATTGCGTTCGATGTATATCAGCGTAACCCGAATCATCCGGGCGCGGCTCATTACATCATTCACGCCTTTGACGATCCGGACCACGCTATTTTGGCGCTGCCTGCAGCTCGACGTTACGCCAGCATTGCGCCTGAAGCTCATCACGCGCGTCACATGCCGTCACACATTTTTCTGCAGTTGGGAATGTGGCCCGAGGCGGCTGCTTCGAATGAATCCGCCTGGGAGGCTTCCGACGCCTGGATGAAGCGCAAGCAGCTCTCGCCAAGCGTTCGCGATTATCACAGCCTGCACTGGTTGCTCTATGTGTACCTGCAACAGGGGAGATACAAAAAAGCAGAGGAGTTGTTGGCGTTGATGAAGCAGACGATGTCTGGGCCGACCTACGACAACAAGCTGCGTCCAGGCTATTACGAAAACAGCTACAGCAATATGGCTGCAGCATTCGTGATTGAGACAGAGCGTTGGAATTTGGCTGATACTCTCTTTTCGGAAAATGGGACGCAAACAGGGGCGACTGCGGACGGCGCGAATGGCCATGGAGCGCATAGCGGCATGATGGCGTCAACGTCTGATCAGACCGCGACCTTGCGAGTATCGAACGCCGGTGGGCGATTGCCCTTATTCACTCGGAGATTCGCCGCCGCTATGAGCGGGCGGGGAAGTGAGGCAATCTTCGGTTCAGCCGGCTCGTCCGGCGCCATCAATGATCTGGAAGTTGGAGCAGTAGCTGCCTTGGCAATGAACAATCATGCTGCAGCGCTGGAGTTGATGAAGAAAGCAGTTGCCAGCGAGGATGAACAGGGACCTCCATCTGGTCCTCCCAGTCTAATCAAGCCGGCGCACGAGTTGTACGGTGAACTGTTGTTGAAGGCAGGGAAGCCAAAGGAAGCAGCCGAACAGTTCAAGATTTCACTGCGTCGACAACCTAATCGTGCTCGCTCGTTACTTGGCGCCGCGCGCGCCGCGGCTCAGAATGGCGATCGTGCTGTGGCTACTGCTGTTTACACCAAGCTCCTCGACCAGTGGCAACAAGCCGATCCCGATCTCCCCGAACTCCGCGAGGCGCGCGACTACGTAAAGCAAACCTCGCCGCGCCCCTGAGCTGGGAAACGGAAAAGCCGCGGATGAACGCGGATACACGCGGATTTAAAACACAGGGCAAGACTGCTTAATGCTTTTTCGGATCCGCGACTATCCGCGTTCATCCGCGGCTAATTTATTTCGTTCTACGTTAAGCGCAACACATTCGCCCTCTCATTCTCACCTGGTTTCAACCAGGTGATCAGTTCCCACACACATCCGGCCTTAAACCGTTTCAATTGTTTTCTTCATCGCGCCACTCTAAGCCGTATCGCCTGACAAAGATTTCATATTCTTCAACGAACGTTCTCTTGCGATGATGGTCCTCCTGTCTAGCTATGTAGTTCGCAACCCTATCAACATGGGAATGCGAAACGGAGAATGCTCCATACCCTCTACCCCATGCAAATTTACCTTTAATCAATTGCTGTTCATTAATCCAATGCGACGACCCACCCTTTAGGAGCTTGATTGCATCTTCGATTGATAGACTCGTTGGCAGATCGATCAAGGCATGAGTGTGGTCGGCGTTGAAATAGTTGATCTTCATGTATATGCCTTTGTCCAAAGAGTACTCAGTCAGATTTATGGAAGCCTTGGCGGCGGCGCGCTTATCGAGCATCGGTTCGCGTCGGAGAGTTTCCCAGATAAGGTGAAGCCAACAGCGTGAATACGTGTGTGTAGACATCTAGACGTCTCCTTCGAGTTGTTGGATCTCGGTGGAATGAGCGCTCTAGAAAATAGTGGGACGAGGAGCCCAATGTGAGACGGGCAATGCGAGTTGGGTCGTGATCCTGAACGGTAAAGGCAATTTCGTCAAGTCCTCGGCGAAGTTTGCCGCAGAAACCGTTGAAACGGTTAAAAGGCGATAACGCGTGGGAACCCCGATCACCTGGTTGAAACCAGGTGAGAATGAGAGGGATCGAGTGAGGATTCGACTTATCCGACTAGCCCTGTGGGAATTAGACTGACTTAATTACAAAGTGTG
>Ga0126384_10001064_pt1 | contig 15986 bp, 15 predicted proteins | sample PanSoiMetPlot_36_FD_92543 | JGI IMG/M metagenome (GOLD analysis project Ga0126384, IMG submission 92543) | Tropical forest soil microbial communities from Panama - MetaG Plot_36 | ecosystem: Environmental > Terrestrial > Soil > Tropical forest > Bulk soil | place: Panama | collected 2016-02-17 | reverse complement strand
TGGTCGGGGCGAGAGGATTTGAACCTCCGACCTCTCGGTCCCAAACCGAGCGCACTACCAGGCTGTGCTACGCCCCGAACAAACTGACAACCCTTGAAAGGTGGCAAAGCATTCTAAGAGGCTCGATCGTCGTGGTCAAGTGAGGTTCCTAACTGAGCCAGAAAAGGCCTGATGGCATGTAGAGCTCTGCCACGATGGCTGATCTCGTCTTTGCTTGCTGAAGAAAGCTCCGCGAACGTTTGCTGATAACCGTTGGGGACAAAGATCGGATCGTAGCCGAATCCATTAGCCCCTCGCGGCGATTCGATAATCCTTCCCTCGCAAATGCCTTGCTTCGTTTGGATCACACCTTTTACCGGATCAGCAACGGCGACGACGCTAACAAACCGCGCCGTGCGTTCGGTGCGCCCGCTTCGATCCAATTGTGCCAATAGATAATCGATACGTTCCGCGTCTGATGCTCCCCGGCCTGCGTATCGCGCCGATAGCACGCCCGGTGAGCCGTCTAACGCGTCAACTTCCAATCCGGAGTCGTCAGCGATCGTTAACAGCCTTGTCTGTTTTGCATAACCAACGGCCTTGAGGATTGCGTTTTCTTCAAACGTTTCTCCAGTCTCGCGAACAGGTTTCGTTTCCGGAACGTCGTTCAAGGTGAGAAATTCAATTCTCAAGCCGGCTAGCAGATGCGAGAGTTCGGTGGCCTTGCCGCGATTATGCGTTCCTATCAGCATCTTGAAAGTTGTGCGGCTCACGGATTTTGTTCAGGGCTGCGACCGTCGGGGAGCGAGTAACGAAGCCATCAATCCGAATTGACCAAACGCTGATTTTGTTCGTCTTTCGATTCCAGCTTCTCCCAAGTTGGTTTCGGTGACCGCATCAGGCAAACCGTCAACTGCTGCGTCGATTGCATCGCGTGACTGGGTGGCGTCTGTACCTCGAATCGCCGCCAGACTGTACAGCATCGATCGAACTCGCTCTCCGTCTTGCGAAAACGTTACCACAGAAGCAGAGCTCGGCCGTTCAAAGTAGTGTGACAAAGAATCCAACCGTTCAGATGAACCGGGCAGATTGGATTTGTTTGCTCTGGCGTTTAGGGACTTGCGCACGTCGTCGGGTGGGCCCAACAGGAAATAATCGCCGGCAAAGCTGGCAGCGAATTCTTCTCCGGGAGAAAGTATCAACTCGTTTTCGGCGATTTGCTCTGTCTTCGGATTTGCTCCGAACCGGCGGGACACGAATTGACGCAGCGTATCCGGACTGGCAATGCCGGTGATTAGTAATGCTCGATCGGATTGCTGGTTCAGGCGGACCGTCAATGTGTCTGGCTTAATTGCCTTGAGAAACTGATCTGGCTCATCGATGCCATACGGCGCGAGCAGTGCTTTGAAGGTGGTAACAAACATGACAGCTGACACTACATCCAGTTGTGAGGAGACAGTCGCGTTCATTACGTCCCAAGCAGTTGCGGGCTCACGAATGTTGTAGCTTGATACAGAATAAACGTCTGCGGGAAGGAACTGCCAGCCACCCTCAAAATTTGTCTGCGTCACATTGAATGCAGGACGCAAGCGCGCCATTAGCTCTGGCTTAACAGCAATGTGGTAGCTGTCCTCGATACCACCTTTTGCTGAGCGAGCGCTCCAGCCCACGTTCCCAATCAGCCTGGATCCTCCTTGAGAAATTAACTTCTGAAACTGTTCTTCCTGCGAAAGGTGACCAAAGACGATCGGCGCGAGCACTGACAATAATCTGGCTGCACTTTGACCAGAGACATGACCAAAAGCAAGAGCGTTGGCGGCATGCAGCTGAGACCTCATTTCCTCGAGTTCCGGACGATGTAACAAGCTGGGCCGCTGACCGTGACGCGTCGCGAGGCAAGCGCTAACCGCATTTTCATCGTTGCCAATGATGACTACTGAGCCCTCAACTGTGGCGACGATCTGTCGATGTGCATCTGGCGCGGACCAACGTAGGAACTCACTACCTTCGAGATTTATTCTTTCGAAACGAGGCTGCCGATAGGCTCGCGCTGCAAAGTCGTTTAGTACCTTCTCGACAGTCGGCTTGACGCGACTTTGCGAAGTGTGCGTCTCAATAACAAGCGCCGCAGTAGACTTGAACTCCAGCGCATCGCCATTCTCGGTTGCTGTGAGATCCAGTAGCACGAAAGCAACCTGCGCCCGCGTAGCTATAACGGAAGGAGTTGATCCCAATCCTGTGACCTTTAAAAACCAGCTTCGCCAGTCATTGTGCTGTTGAGGTAGTCCACCGGGAACTCGAGCAGCAAGTTTTTGCCACGCGTCCGTGTTTGTGATAGCGGTGGCTACATCTATCAGGCTGTTGGATTCGAAGTAGACAAGCGAATCGGCGGGCACGTATCCAGCCATATCGACACGTGTAGGCCGATTCCACCAAAACCAGACTGCCAGTATCAGGAAGATAAGAAGGAGCGCGGCGAGTAGCCGAAGGATTCGGGGCATTATGGCCGCATCGTAACCGTTGCCGAGGTCAGCAGGCAAGACACCTTAATGGTGCCTGATATGTTCCTTATTGAAGCTGATTCCTCCGTGTGTTACTTTGCCAGACGTTTGAATATCCCACGAGACTAACTTGACTCGACCGCGCACACGAATAGTCTGCGCATCAGAGTTGTTTGAGAACATGGTCTATCGTCAGTTATCAGCCCTGCCGGGTGTCGAAGAAGATTTCGACCAGTTTCTTAGCGAACTCCATAGTGCGTTGACAAACGGACAGCGAGATCCTAACGAAGTCGTGCGCGACACTTTGTTGCAATTGTATCTCGGCGATCGCGAGCAGCGTCAGAATCTGAACGCTTTGCCATTAGCTTCGCGAGCCTTAATCCATTCTTTTGATCCTCGAAACACAACCACGGAACCTGAGTACTATTCGGAAATAGATGCCCCACGGTATCTGGAAAGGAAGCCGTTCATCTGGCTTTGGCAAATGTTCGACCACTCGCCACTTGGAGCGAATGCGCTGTTAGGTCATCGATTTAGAAGGATGCTGGCGCCGCTCATCTTTCGGCGCGTGGGTGAAAACTTCAAGTGTTGGCAGTTTGTTGAGTGGTCGTTCGGTTACAACCTATCGTTCGGCGACAATGTTGTAGTTCATCGTCATGTGCTGTTGGACGATCGCGGTGGCATAGAAATCGGAAACGACGTTTCGATCTCGGATTACGTGAATGTTTACTCGCATACGCATGATCTTGACGATATCAACAAGGTCTGCAATCGCGTCACTCGAATAGATGACGGCGCGCGCATTACCTACCATGCGACGGTGCTGGCCGGGGTTCAGATTGGGCGGTGCGCGATGTTAGGAACTGGCGCGGTCGCCACCTCCGATATTGAACCGTACCATGTCAAAGTCGGTATCCCGGCCAAAACGGTGAAGGTAAAGTCGGCAAACTCTCCAGCTTCCAATGACTAACCTTGTCCTAGCGAGCCTCCTGGAATTCGTTCGGAAAGTTTCCTAGAACGCGTCATTCCGCTTCCAATTTTCTCTCTCTCATCGGGATATCCTCAACGAATCGAGCAGTTAAACAAAAGAAAATAGCCGTTGACAATGTTTAGCAGCGTCATGTACTCTCGTTCGTGCGGTGGGGAGCCAATGTGCTCACACTAGGGAGTGCTCGCCTGAATCTCTACGGTGCCTGAAAAAACTCCAGGCGATCCGCTTCTCTTTGAACCTAATCGATAAAGGGCACACTTCGCGTGAGCGGAGGTCGCAAAGCCACAGGAGTTGGTCGGCAGCAAGTCCAACTTGGCTGGGTTACCGAAGATAGGCTTCGATTCCTTCCTTTGACGTTCTGTAGCGGGAACATCGACTCCAGGAGCCCGCTCGAATTGCCTCGAGCACCAATGCGCTGGTATTTGCTCGATATCCCACTGTGAAGCCTCGACAGCCCAGTCGCTATTTCCTGCTAGCACGGTAGACCACAGTGAACACTCTCAAAGTAGCGGCAACGCCTTCGGCCTTGAAAGTCCGACCGTCCAGAGCACGCAAAGCTCGTCTTCGTCTTCGCAAAATCAATCGCCTGCGCACACAACAGAATCTGAGGACCAAATAGATCATGTTTAAGAAAGCTATGGGTAAGCAAAATCTCGTGGGTCTGGATATCGGCTCAAGTTCGGTCAAAGCCGTGGAGCTCCAGCGCAAAGGCGGCAACCTGCAGCTTGTGAGCATGGGTTACGAAAACCTGCAAGCAGACGCGATTGTAGACGGGCAGATCATGGAGTTGAACAACGTTTCGGACGTCATCACCAGCATCTTTAACGAACACAAGATCAAGACCACAAAGGTTGCAGCCGGAGTCAGCGGACACTCTGTCATCGTGAAAAACATTGTGGTCCCGCCGATGAGCGACGAAGAGTTGCATGAGTCATTTAGCTGGCACGCTGAAGAACACATTCCTTTTGATATCGCTGACGTAAATCTCGACTACCACATAACCGGCAATTCCAGCGATTCTGTTTCCGTGTTGATGGCCGCGTGCAAGAGCGACAAGATTGCGAACGTGAGGCAGGCAATCCAGCTGGCGGGCAAGCAGCCGGTCATCATTGATGTTGACGCATTTGCTCTGCAGAACTGCTACGAAATCAACTATCGCCCCGGGCCAAAAGCTGTAGTTGCGCTTTTGAACATCGGCGCCTCCACGATGAACATTAACATTCTCCATGGAACGCGATCTGTCTTTGCGCGCGACGCTTCAGTCGGCGGTAGTCAATACACGAGCCTGCTGCAGAAGGAACTGGGACTTACTTTTGAGCAAGCTGAATCAGTGAAGCGTGGCATGCCGTTACCCGAAGGCATCGAGCACCGCGACATCCAGCCGATAATCGAAACTGTCTCCGACATTCTCGGGCTCGAAATTCAAAAGACGATGGACTTCTATCGAGCTACTTCTGAAGACGGTGAATCGGCAATCCAGAAGATTCTCATCTCCGGAGGTGGTTCCAAGCTGCCAGGATTGACTGAATACCTTAAGAAGCGTTTCGAGTTGCCGGTTGAGGTATTCGATCCCTTCAAAGAGATCATGGTAGATGCCCGGAGATTCGATCCAGATTATGTGCGCGAAGTAGTACCTGAGATGGTGGTGGCCGTGGGGCTCGCGCTGAGAGGAGTGGAGGCGCAATGATCAAGATAAACCTGCTCGACTCCATTACCGACACGCCGAGAGGCGCGGCGATGGTGGAAGAAAAAGTTACCACTCCACGTATTCAGACGATTCTTCTGGCCCTTACGGTGGTGGCTTTACTCGTGTTGGGTATGTTCTATGACTATGCGAGCGCCAACTCGGCGCATGCTGCGGCTGATGCTGAGCTAAAGAAGCAACAGGAAATTAATCGTCAGATGCTGGCAGTCAATAAGGAACAAGAAGAACTCCAGGCGAAGACGAGAGACATTCAAACTCGAATCGATGCTATCCAAAAGCTCAAGGCTTCTCAGCAGGGTCCCGGCTCAGTATTGCGAGAGATCACGGACCGTTTCAATAGCGTCCCTGGTTTATATCTGAAGAGCATTACGCAAAAGGGATCTGAAGTAACGATCAAAGGCGAATCGCCGAACGAGGCTGCGGTCACTCGCTTTGGTCAAACACTTGAGTTCTCATCAGGGCTTTTCACTGATCTGCACATCGAGACCCTGCGAGAGAACGCGAAACTGGCTGGTACTAAGGATGGAGAAGTAGCGGCAACGGACGATAGTTTGCCCAAGCCCGAGGTAGTTACTTTTATGGTCAAATGCAATTTTGGCGGAGCAGTGAAAAAGGACCAGCCAACTCAGCCAGCACCAGGCTCCCCCGTCAGCCAGCCTGCCAGCCAGGTGGCAGCGCAGGTTACGACAAAGAACTAGTTAGCCAATTCCCCAGGAACCCACCGAGGCTCAAAGGAGTTAGTTGAGTCTAGTAAAGGACACGATATGAAGATCGGTAACCTGCAAACACTTCCATGGTACATGCGGCTCGCCGCGTTTGGTGGTGTTGCGCTCGCGCTGTATGCGGGATTTTGGTACTTCGTAACGCGTGGTACTCGCAATGAAACGAAAGAGCTGAACGCGAGAATTGCGGAGCTGCTGCCGCGTAATGCGCAGGCCCAAATTGCCCAGCAACGGTTGAACGAGTTCCGCAAGATCTATCAAGCACGCCAGGAAGAATATGCTGAGCTGAAAGCCCTGTTGCCCGAGCAACGCGAGCTCACCGTCGTCCTCCAGGGCGTTCAGGATCGTGCCCGCAATACGAATCTGTCAGTACGTAAATTCTTTCCCAAGGACGACGTCCAGCAGGACTTCTACAGTGGCAAGAACATAACGGTTGGAGTTACGAGCTCATTTGCAAATCTGCGCGCCTTCTTTGATCAGATGGCCCACTATCAGCGCATTGTATCAATTACCAACTTTGACATCAGCCAGATCGACAAGCAACAACAAGGCAGGACCGTGGATGCCAGCTTTGATATGACAGCTTATTACGTGTCGGCAGAAAAGCTGCAGCAGAAAGCACCTGCCAAACCGTCTGGTACAGGTCAAGCCCCCGCGCCGGCACCGGCTGCGCAGCCCAAGTAACCACGGCTTAGCGCTATTCGTTCAGGCGACCTTCAATATGAGTAAAACTACCATGCAGCACTCCAAAGTATACAAATACGGATTCGCCAGTCTCGTCCTGGTGCTTTCCGTTACGGGATTGGTTCTACGAGGTCAGGTGAAGGACGACAAGAAGAGCGAAGCCGACGCAAAGAAGAGTGAAGCAACGGCAAAAAAGCCAGTGCGAAATGGTCGCGATCCTTTCGTGCCGTACCGGGCGTCAGTGGCGGTAGTAAAGCGAGTCGGCACAGTGAGTGCTCCATCGATTCAGGAGCGGATTGAGCAGTATCGCGCTCAGAGGCTGGCGGCGATCAATGCGCATCTAACGGCCCCGAAGCCGACTACAGCGCTGCTTCTGAGTGAAATTCAAGTGGTGGGAATATCTCGGACTCCGCGTGGTTACGCAGCCATCGTGGAAGCAACGCCCATTAAACTTTCGTACACGATCTATCCCGGCGAGCGCCTTTATGATGGCCAGCTGGTAGCGATCGAAGATACGCGCCTGGTCTTCCGGCGCGAGATTGTCTGGTCGGATGGCCGGCACGAGAGAACGGTTGAAATGAAGGCTCTGCGCCAGCAGAACCCATTTGATGCCATGACTGCCGTGAAGGCGGCGCCTGCTGTAGAGGTTGACAAGAAGGCGGACGATAAGGGATCCGCAACCTCCAAGCCCTAACCAAATTTCGTTTCGGCAACCTGCTTGTTTGCTCCCGTTGCAGAAACATCTCAACCCACGCGCAAACCCACTGATACCGTTTCAATAAGGGACTGCTCGTGACTTTTGACAATTACACTTACCGGACTTTACGGCAGAGTGCGGCGCGCGCTTTAAATGCTGCGAGGCAACCGAGCGTAGCGCGTGGCAGTATCGTCCAGCATTCCCTTAAGGAGGGGAAAATGCTTCATCAGCCTCCACTCTCAACAGCTATTAAGCGGACCACGCTCGTCCTGCTGCAGGTGTGTCTCTGCGGGATAATGGTGTTGGCAGCGCCAAAGCAGGCTCCTACCATCACCAACGTAACGGCAACGACATCGGGCCAGACGACTTTAATCACTGTGTCCGGAACTTCGCCGCTGCCGTTCGCGGTTTCGCGACCGGATGCCCATACGATCTTGGTTGATTTGCCCGGCGTTGACGTATCTCGCCTGGTAAAGAATTACAACCTCTCAACTGCTTTGGTTGAGTCGGTATCGTTTGAGCGTGGTCGCAAAACCGTCTTGCGGATCTCCCTGCGGACAGAGGTTAGTGACCGGTCACAGATTGCAGATAACAATCTGGTTCTGGTCCTTTCTCCGAAGGCTCCCATGGAGGCTGCGCACGCTGTCAAAGACATGCGTCCTGTTTTGGATTTCAATGAGACCGCACCTGCAGTAGCCCAACAGCCATTGCCTTCGGCCACGCCGCGTCCCAACATCAGTCTGGCTAAGACCCAGCAATCGGATCAGGGTCAGCGATACGGCGAGCCTGGATTTGTTGGCGAGCCAATCAACCTGAACGTGGTGAACGCCGACATCCGCGACATTCTGAACTACATTACGGAACAATACGGGATCAATTTTGTGATCGATTCATCGGTCGCAGGTGTCCCGGTAACGGTAAATGTTCAGGATGTTCCCTGGAATGTAGCATTGGATGCTGTGCTCAAAGCCAACCGCCTGGGCGTTGAAGTGAGCGGCAACATTCTCCGTGTCGCTACGATTGATACATTGGCGAAAGAAGCTGAGACTCAGAAGGTACTGCAGAACTCTCGTCTGGATGCGTCAGCGCTGGTGACCGAATTCATTCGTCTCAACTATGCGCGAGCAACGGGAACGCTTTCACAGGGAGGCGGAGCGTCAGGAAACTTTGCTGGTGGTGCCACTACTATCGGTTATCAACCTCTCAGCAATGGTGGTACTGCTGGGCAAGGCGCAGCAGCTGCGCCAGGCTCTGACCAGGGAATCCTGCCTGTCATTCAAAGACGGCTTTCACGTCGTGGCAGCGTCGAAGTTGATGGCCGCAGCAACACGCTTATCGTCACGGACGTCAAGGAGAACATCGACTCCATTCGACAACTGGTGACCCTTCTGGATCAACCTGAGCCCCAGGTCGAGATCGAGACTCGGATCGTAATCGCAAACCGCAGTTTCAGTCGTGACCTCGGTGTTCAGCTCAATGCTCTGGCTATCAACACGAGTACTGGCGGCACAGCCGGTTTTGGCACCGCCAAGGGTTCACCCTTGGTTAATCCCGGAGGTGGCAATGGCGGCGCTACGAACACGATTGGATTGCGACCATCGGGTATTCCGCAGGGAATTCTTGATCCTTCGGGCGCTCTGGGCGCCAACCTTCCTAACACTGTCATTGGCTTGACGACGGGCGTAATCGGAACTGCACAGATTAGCATGTTGATTACGGCCGCCGAGAGTAAGGGCCTGGTGAAGATAGTGGCCACGCCCCGTGTCACCGCCTTGAACAATCGCAAGGCTGAGATATCGAGCGGCCAGCAGATACCGGTTACCACACCACAAACGGGCGCCGGAGGAACGGGTGGCGTGCTGGTATTTACGACGACGTTCGTTTCAGTGCCTTTGCGTCTCGAAGTTACCCCTCAGATCACCGACGCCGGAACAGTTGTCCTGCACGTGATCGCAGAAAACAACAGCGTCAACACTTCAATTGCCATCAACGGTACTCCGGGCATTGACACGCAGAGAATGGAAACCGAAGTGCTGGTTCCGGATGGTGGTACTACGGTGGTGGGTGGCGTGCTTGGCGATAATGAAGCGACCACTCAGAATCGCACGCCCGGTGTTGCGAGCGTTCCAATTATTGGCAATCTCTTCAAGCGCAAGTTGGTAACCCGCCAGTCGAACGAAATCCTCTTCTTCATTACGCCCCATATCTACCGGCCAGATTATCAGGGTCGTCCGACAACAACGGTGGTCGGCACTACGAACCGCACCGTGACGATTCCTCAGCCTGTACCGTTAGGTAATCCGACAACAAACACTCCCGCGCCGCAGCAACTGCAGCAACAGCAGCAAGTGCCGGTGCAGCCGGTTCCGATGCAGCCCGAGCCTATGCAGCGCCCGAGCGGCTCGCGTCCGTAAGCGAGGTAGCCATGTTTAAGGACTTACTGGAAAACGCCGTACAGCGCACCGAGGGAAGCCTGGGTGCGCTCATTATGGGAACTGACGGAATCGCCGTCGAAAAGTTCCTCAGCGAGGCCGGCAGCGATGCCAATCTCGACATTGCCGCAGCCGAGTTTACTGCTGTAGTTCGGGGAGCACAGCGGTCTGGAAGCGATATCGGACTTGGCAAGCTGAATGAAGTGGTCGTGTTGCTTGATGATGTAATTCTCATCATGCGCTTGCTCAGCCGCGACTATTTCGTCGTTCTGGCTCTAGGCGCGGATGGCAATCTTGGCCGCGGCCGCTTCGAATTGAGAAAGGCAGAGTTGCAACTATCGAAGGAGTTTGCGGTGTAAATAGGCCAGGATCGCGTTAGCCGGCTTCGCACTGCGCACAGCTTTCCATGAAACGTGTGAACATTGTTGTCCGCTTGCTGTTTCTTCTGGCGCTACCCTTGAGCTTCGCAACTCAGGGTAGCGCTTCGACTTTGCAGGGGAAGGTGATCGAGATTCTTGATGGTGAGCGGATCACCGTGATGAGTGTTAACCAGCCTCTCAAAGTGAAGATAATTGCCATTGCTGCCCCCGTAGCTACGCAGGCGTTTGCCGATGTAGCGAAACAGCATTTGTCGGAATTAGTCGCCGGCAAGTACGTGCAAGTTAATTTCACATCACTCAGTCAGGAAGGATTTGTGACCGGCCGCGTGTTCGTTAGTGGCATGGATACCGGTAGCCAGATGATCCGGGACGGTGTTGCCTGGTACGACAAGTCTGAATCAGGGAATTTCACGGAGCCGGAAAGGCAGATGTACGAAGGCTGCGAACAGGCAGCTCGGAAAGAAGCTCGCGGGTTGTGGAGCGATCCGGAATCGATTGCTCCGTGGGAATTCAGATTACAGGAATCCGCCCGTCGAAGTGCAATTGTCCAGGCTCGTGCCCTGATCGCGAAGTCACCCCGCGGCGGAAAGCAGCAGTTAACTAACGACGAGCTTTTTAGCTCGATGACTGGTACAGGATCTGGTTCTGACGCAAGGGATCTTGGCTGGAAGACTCTGTCGCCACACGCAGGCAAGTTTTCGATTTACATGCCGAAGGATTCATTTGAATTTTCAGCGACGATTCCAGTGCCAACAGGCGGAACAGCCGAATTCAACTACGCAGTGGGACGCCGGGGCACAAAGGCATACATGGTGATCTGGGGTACCGGTCCAAACGATGGAGCAGCTGACGAACGCTTTTGCGATGACATGGCAAATGGACTGGTGTTCGGGCTGAATCGGACTACTGCGGAAGGGGCGCGTTTTGAAGTAAAGAAACAACGTGCTGTCCGCACCGGAACTTACACTGGTTGGCAGTATCGGATGACATCGACTCAGGTACCAGGGACGATACGCATCCTCGCGAAACGCGTGGGCCAGGTGAGGGAAGTTTACGCGATGGTCGTAGTGAATGGAACAGAGGATGACCAGCAAATACAAGAATTCTTTAGCTCCTTCACGATGGAGCGATATTAAATTGGTTGTGTCGGTAGTAGCGCGCCGGTCTCAGCGATCCGGCAGCTTCACGTACGGCATTCCTCTCAAAATGATTCTCTGCCGTCGTGCCACGCGCCGTGGATTGACCTGAGGGTTAAAGACCGTGCGCGGGTTGGGAATCATTGCCGACAGGAAAGCAGCTTCGTTAGCATTCAGCACCGCTGCGGGCTTATGGAAATAATGCTGCGAGGCTGCTTCAGCGCCGTAAATACCGTCTCCCCACTCAATAACATTCAAATACAGCTCGAGAATGCGACGCTTGGAAAGCTCACGTTCCAGGAAAATGGTAAGTACCGCCTCCTGCCCCTTACGCAAAAAGGATTTCTGAGACGACAAGTACAGGTTCTTGGCCAACTGCTGCGAGATGGTTGATCCACCTCGCTTGAACGCAGACGTGTCGGGAAACCAACCGGGATCGTCTTCACCTTCCTTTTTTGCTTCGCGCTGAGCTTCCTGCTGAGCACGCTCCCAGGCTTTTTGAATCGCATCGTAGTCAAAGCCATGATGAGTGGCGAAATTTGTATCCTCGCCAGCCAACACGGCGCGCTGAAGGTTGACGGAAATACGATCCAGAGGAACCCACGACTGTTGAAACGGTGCGGTTTCTCCTTTGGCTCCGGCCTCATCAACGCGCGCCAGCATGAGGGACGTCGATGTCGGATTCTGAGATCGCAAGCGCGAGACACGTACATACATGATGGACTGGTACGCTGTGCAGCCAAGCACGATTCCGGCTATCACGAAGAGAAAGAGCTTTATAGCGCGCATTGTTTGGGTGATCAGATTCTAAGCGTGAGTGCTAACGGCCTTTGCTTCTGTTTCAAATACAGCTCGGACTGCGCGGATCGTATTGCAATGGATTTCAACTGTGTCGCTGATATCTCGGCCGTAGCCACCGGACATCACCGTCACGAGTGGTATCTCGCGCTCAAAACAGGTCCGCAGCACCAATTCGTCCCGCTCCAGCAAGCCCCTGACTGAGAGTGCAAGCCGGCCCAACTTGTCACCCGAGTAAGGATCTGCTCCCGCCAGGTAAAAGATTATTTCAGGTTTGTGCGCGAGTACGTGCGGTAAGTGATCAGTCAGCGCCCTTACGTAAGCATCGTCGTTCGTAGCGTCAGGTAGCTCAACATCCAGACTGGACTCAGCTTTGAAGAGCGGGTAATTCCTGGCGCCGTGCATCGAAAAGGTGAACACGTCCTCGTCGTTCTTGAAAATTGTCGCGGTACCGTTTCCCTGGTGAACATCGCAATCGATGATCGCAGCGCGCCGAATCTCGCCATCGCGCTGCAGTGAGCGAATTGCAATGGCCACGTCGTTAAGGACACAAAAACCCTCGCCATGGTCAGGAAAAGAATGATGTGTGCCACCAGCAAGATTTGATCCAATCCCGTTGACTACAGCAGATCTAGCCGCCGCGATCGTGCCGCCAACCGCATAAAATGATCGCTGGACCAATGAAGGAGACCACGGCAAGCCCAGGCGTCGAACTTCGCGCGGCGATAACTCGCCGGCGCAGAGTCTCGAGGCGTAATCCTCGGTGTGCACGAGCAACACATCTTCAAGGTTGGCCGGTTGAGGCTCTACCAGATCACCTTGCGAAATTGTCCCTTCGCTCAGTAGGCGATCGCGGACAAGCTCAAACTTGCGAATGGGAAAGATGTGGTGTTCGCCAATATCGGCGTAATACCGCGGTGTGTAAAAGACATGCATGCAGCGTCACAAACTGTAGTTTGTCGATGACTGCGAAGTCAATTGATTTAGCAAATCTGCTCGGCCCTTGGCGGGTTTCTTTCAAATAAAGCTAAGGCAGAAGGTCTCTCATGAATAGGCCCGACGATAAACACGCGCAAGCTTCCGCCGTTCTTCACGCGGGTGTGATAATCTAAGCCTCCTTAACAAGCTCGGAAAAGTCCAATCGAAAGTGACGTTCTGCCGCATGCTGAATGACGCAGTCGCTCATTATCACGAACTATTGACCGATCGCGGTATCGCCGAAGATTCTCGTGCGATGCTTGATGACGCTCTCGAACGTTCAAAGCTCATCTTTGGCGGGCGCCGGTTATCTCCTTACCTGAGACCGCATTTTGTTATGGAGGAGGACTTCAAGCGCGTCACCGGGATTTGTGAAACGGTTTGGTCCGCGATTCAGAAGGTGAAGGACGCCGCCATCAACGAGCCTTCAATAATCGATGAATTGGGTCTAACCGACATCGAGCGCGATCTGATCAGTATCGATCCCGGTTATAAGGCCGTTTCTCCGACAGCCCGTCTCGATTCCTTCCTCACCGAATCAGCCTACAGTTTTGTTGAGCTCAATGGGGAGAGCCCGGCTGGTATCGCCTACGCGGATGCGGCCTACGATATCTTTTCATCACTGCCGGTGATGAAGCGTTTCGCTCAGACTTACAAGCTGAGCGCTCTGTACGGACGCAGTTACTTGCTGGAAGTGTTACTGCACTCATACGAAGAGTTTTTGGAAAGAAAGCCAGACCATAAGCCTCGCATCGCCATTGTTGACCTGAAAGGATTGCCGACACAAAAAGAATTTGAGCTGTTCAAGGAGTTCTTTGAGCGCGAGGGCTATCCCGCACTCATTTGTTCTCCAGATGAGCTCGAGTTCGCTGAGGGGCGTTTGCGAGCAGGTGGCGCCGACATCGATATCGTCTACAAACGTCTGCTCGTTAATGAATATCTGCCCATCATTCAACGATACCCCGCGTTGTTGAATGCATATCGCGCCCGGGCGATCTGCATGGTTAACAGCTTCCGCTCCAAGCTGATTCATAAGAAAGCAATCTTCGCTGTCTTGACAGCCAATCGGTACGGAAGGCTCTTCAGTGATACCGAGCGCGCCACGATTAGATCTCACGTTCCCTGGACCAGGCGAGTGCGGACCGAAAAGACAGATTATTTTGGTAAAGAGATCGATCTGCCTGAGTTCATAGTTGAGAACCGCGATCGCCTGGTGCTGAAGCCTAACGATGACTACGGTGGACATGGAATCTCAATTGGCTGGAACACCGATGAGCTTCGCTGGGAAGAAGCGCTGCGGTCAGCACTCGTTAACGGCGACTACCTCGTGCAGGAACGCGTGCCGACGGCTCGGGAAATATTTCCGGCGATTTTGGCAGACGGCTCGGTCAACTTTGCTGAGCAGCTCGTTGACCTTGATCCGTTGCTCTTTAACGGCCGAGCGCGGTCAGCCTTCACGCGCCTGTCGTCGACGGAACTCGCGAATGTCAGCTCCGGAGGCGGCATGGTGCCGACCTACATCCTATCTGGGAAACGTTAGTGCAATCTTCCTGGTGTTCATCAGACATGAGCACTGCGAAAATGTGTACAATACGCAATAAGATCGCGGCATTTACAATGGAGTGTTTGTTTCCGCGGTGATTTAGGGATGGCTGCCTACGATCCTGCGAAGGGCATTCAGCGATCCGCAATCACACTTGAAGGAGTTTCCCGGCTTTGAGAGATGATCAGTCGGCCAGCAGTGATGAGTCCCGGGACGAGCGCCGTCAACACGACCGTTCGCGCCTCATTGTCGATGTATTTTTCGACGGTCAAGATGCAACGGGTGTCGCCAACACCAGAGACATCAGCGCTGGAGGGCTCTATTTGAACACGCAGGCTGATCTCAAAGAGGGCGCCAAACTATTACTGCGTATTCCCACTGGCCAGCAACAGATCGTCGTAAACGGACAGGTAGTCTACTGCAATCCCGGGTTCGGAATAGGTGTGCGCTTTGAAGGGCTTTCGGAATCCGATCGTGCCCTATTGGAACAGGCGTCGTTGTGAAACAGGCTCACGTTGACGTTGGACAATTGAAATGGCCTGACCTGCACGAGGGTACGAGAACCGCTCTCCGTGGAAAGCTCAATGGATTGTTTGGCTGGTCGCAAACTGATGAAGTATTTAACTCCCTCGCGATAAATCGTCAGCAAGCCTTGTTGCTCCTGCTGGGTCGCTTCCAGGACTTGAAACTCTGGGATGCTGTACGATCGATAACCAATGTATATGGCGATGGAGGTGTCGGATTTGAGTTCATAGCCTGGCCTTTTCTGCGGGTGACTCTGGGAGGGCGACCGGGCTTTACGAAACTGCTAGCCGGTCATCGTAATAACCAAGGAGGCTTTCGCGAACGAAAGAAATCGGCTGGGCCCGCACTCCACGTTGTGATGGTTGATCGAGCAAATAATCTCTGGGCAGCGCATTTTGACCTTTACGACCCACTGGCATCGGTGTTAGACCTTTGGCGTCATATATATCGCGAAGGTTGGCGTAACCAATTGCCGAGCTGGCGCCAAATCGGCGGTCCCCTCAAGCAATGAAGCAAGCTGAGTAGCCGCAATCCCTCGCTTTGGAGGCATCTATATGTTCGACCAATTCACTCTGGGAATCGAAGAGGAGTTTCAAATAGTTGACCCCAAGACACGCGAGCTCCGTTCGCACGTCGCCGAATTCCTGGACGAAGGCAAGATGATTCTCGGCGAGCAGATTAAGCCGGAGATGATCCAATCGATGGTCGAGGTTGGAACCGGAGTTTGCAAGAACATTCAGGAAGCTCGAGCTGACATTACGCGATTGCGCAGTATTATCTCGGGCCTGGCGGCAAAGACCGGCTTGCGAATCGTAGCCGCTTCAACACATCCGTTTTCACGTTGGCAGGATCAGAAGATCTTTGATGATGAACGCTACGAGCTGCTGGTAGCGGAACTGCAAACAGTTGCCCGCT
>Ga0126384_10001063_pt1 | contig 15987 bp, 10 predicted proteins | sample PanSoiMetPlot_36_FD_92543 | JGI IMG/M metagenome (GOLD analysis project Ga0126384, IMG submission 92543) | Tropical forest soil microbial communities from Panama - MetaG Plot_36 | ecosystem: Environmental > Terrestrial > Soil > Tropical forest > Bulk soil | place: Panama | collected 2016-02-17 | reverse complement strand
GACCTGCGAGTCCGCTTTTCTAACCATTTGCTGCTGCGACTGAATGTCGGGATTCTGTTCTGTTACGACTTTCAGGAGATCTGAGGCGTTGTACGGCATTGCTCGCACAGCCAGCGGCTCGGTCTGAATGTCGAGCGTGTCTTGCCGCCGATTCAAAAGCTGTTTCAGAACTGCCTCGAGTTGGCCCACCTCGCGGTGGTGCATCGTGATCTCCTGAAGGATTTTTGTGTGTTGAAGCTGAGCCTTGAGAACCTCCTGCTGATTGCCCTGCCCGACGCGATAGTGTGACTCAACGATTTGCTGCACGTCTCGCAGGAGCTGGTCGTTCTTTTCCAGAATGGAAAGCGTCTGTTGAAGATATGAGAGCCGAAAGTATGTCGCTTTTAATTTTGCAATGACCGCCCGACGCGCTGATTCGACTTGAATCTGGCGAGCCTCGGCTTCACGGCCCGCCACCTGGCCCCGGAGGCCGCGCTTTCCGGGATAGGGAATGTCCTGCGAAATGCCAAAACCAATGTAAGCAAAATCGCTATTCGTGTAACCGGCGAACGGACGCGGGCTTCCAACCGCGAATTGCTGAACGCTGACTTGAGTATCAGGCAGCGCAGAGACCTCTTTTGGGACATGCCGCGCTGCTTCGTAACCTTGCTGTGCCGCGGCGATCTCAGGATTGTTCTGCTCGGCTTCGCGAATGAGTTCCTGAAGCGTGACGACAGGTCCGGTAGGTGGCATTCCTGAAATTTCCTGCCCAGCCGCTGGCTGTTGCTGTGAGACCGACGCAGGTGTCATCGTCAGCGCAACGATTGACAGGCAGACACAATGGTTCCAACGAGCTATAAAAAGGCGCGCGAATGCGCGTAGAACTTTCATCTTTCCTCCAAACGAAAAAAGAGCCGGCACACGTTGACGTGTGCTTCGGTGGAAGGACGAAAGCTCGACTAGATTCTCAAAATGTCAGGAGAGGCGGCAGTTACCTCAGGCGGAGCATGATCCAGCACGTCGTAGGTGGAAACAGCTAGCTGGGCGAGCTCTACTACCTGAGTCATTGGCAGCAATATATCGAGAGTTTGGGATTCTCGAACCAGCTTGAACGATGACTTCGCCAGTGCGTTATGATCTGCGGGACCCGCTGTGTCGCAGCAAGTGTGCGATGCAGGCATCTGATTATCTCCGCATTGATCTGCCATTTCGCGGCAGCAAGCCTGTTCATCAGCGCTAAGTGCGGTCCCAGGTAGCATGCATGCCACCACCGGAACTCCCGCAATCAGGAACGCCAGCAGCACAACCCCGAATTTGGCGAATAGTCTCATCTATCCAGCCACAGTTTATCCAACCACATTGTTTAGACACAAATTGCCTTGAAAGGTTACAGCGAAAAGTATCCGTTAAGGTGGGCCGTCAGCAGCCGGCACTGCTTAGACGGACCAAGCCTCATTGTCAATTCCCAGACTGAAACCAGCGCATCCCAACAAGGCAGCCTGAGCCGTCGACTTACAGGCGTGATAGTATTGCGCAAACTCTAGTGACCAATCGTTAGGGAGCAGGAGGCCAGATGGCCGGATTGGGATCCGTGCCGGTGCCCACGCAAACCGGCGTTGCCGCTTCTGCCGTGCGTTCTCCATCCACCGTGGTTGCGCCGCGTCATACTGCAGTTGTCCGGACCACTCACTGGATCATTACCATCTGCTTTTTTGCCTTGCTCATCACTGGGATCGAAATTCTCATCTCGCATCCTCGGTTTTACTGGGGCGAGACTGGGAATGTACTGACTGAGCCCTTGTTTAAGCTGCCGATTCCGTCTTCACGGCGATTGGTTCCGACCGGCTACGGATACGTGCTGCCCGATCAGAATGGATGGAGCCGAGCTCTCCACTTCGAAGCTGCATGGATCGCCGTACTTACCAGTCTGGTCTATGCAATCTTCAGTCTGTTCAGCGGACACCTCCGCAAGAACCTGCTTCCCGCCCGAGCTGATCTTTCGTGGGGCTCACTCTCACGCGCGATCAGGAAAAATCTGCGCTTCGAGCGGCCGGGCGCGGCAGAAGCCTGGTCGTATAACGTTCTGCAGCGGATCACGTATGTATTCGTGATCCTGGTTCTTTTTCCCCTAGTCATCTGGACCGGATTGGCGTTGTCTCCGGCGTTTGATTCAGCGTTTCCCATAACGGTCACACTATTGGGCGGACGGCAATCGGCGCGTACGCTTCATTTCTTCGTGTCCCTCGCACTCCTGCTCTTCCTGCTTGTGCACGTCATCATGGTTGTTCGTGCAGGATTCAGGAGCCGCACCAAAGCGATGATTACCGGCCAAACCGACACACCAACGGAGCGCACATGAGCCTCGAAGAAACCCGCCATAGTTCTTACTTCTCGCGCCGCAAGTTGATCAAGACCGGACTCATCGCCGCAGCCGGCGCATCGGGCCTGGGTGTGGCCGCACGACTCGCGCAACAGTACGGACTGGTTCCACCGGATCACGGCACCCTGTACGGCGTCGGCGAAACACTGACCTATGCGTCCCACCGACTGCTCACAAGACACTCCCTGGCCCGCGAATTTTCCCGCAGCCAGATTTCGGAGCGTCCACTCCCGAACGAGACCGCGCCGTTTAGCGAAGAGTACAAGCGCCATCAGGTTGCCGGATTCTCAGATTGGCGGCTCACAGTCGACGGCCTCGTCGACCGGCCTGGGTCGTTTTCGCTGGCCGAACTCAAGAGCTATCCTGCGCGCAGACAGATCACGGAGCTGGCGTGCGAGGAAGGCTGGTCGTACATAGCCGAGTGGATCGGCGTGCCTCTCTCGCACGTCCTGAATTTAGTCGGGACGCACCCGCAGGCAAGGTATGTCGTCTATTACTCGATTCAGCCCGACTGGTGGGAAAGCATCGACATGGCCGACGCAATGCATCCGCAGACGTTTCTCACCTATGGAATGAATGACACTGACCTTCCGTCCGGCAACGGCGGTCCATTACGCTTGCGAGTTCCACGCCAACTCGGCTACAAGAGCGTGAAATTTCTCACTCACCTGACGGTGACTGACAATATGAAGAAATTCGGCAAGGGCCTCGGATCGTCATCTCCAGAAGCCGGCTACGCCTGGTACGCCGGTATTTGAAGGTCATTTCGGGAATCGTGCAGGACTAATCTGAGAACCCTCGGCGGTAGCTGGCGGTGAGCGTACTGAAAAATGGGACGGCCTAAACTGCGTATGTTTTCTGAGAATCGCTCAGTTGAGGCTGTCCCCTTTTGGTCCAAGCTACTTTATGATCCATCATTTGGGTCCTGCAAGCAGGTCGAGCTGCTGTTTTGCCCAGCTGTCGTCCGGATGTAACTTCAGCACATTCTCGAAGTCTGTTCGAGCTTTTTCCTTTTCCCCATTGGCCTGATGTGACATCGCTAGCAGATGGTATGACCAAACTGAAGTTGGATGGTTTTCTTCGAAGCTCATCTCCATGAGCTTCGCCGCTTCTGCATTTTTCTTGGCGTGAAGAAGGGTTTCGGTGAGTTGGTTCAGCTGAGTCTCGCCAAAGTCGTACTGACCTGTTCCGTAATAGCGGCTTCGCAGGTCGCGATAAACTGCCATCGCTCCGTCGATCCCCTGCTTGTCCATCGCCTCTGCCAGCGTTGCCTTAAGCGTCTTAGGTCGTTGCAGACCACGATGGCAGGTTACGCACTCCACCCGCACCGGATCTGACCCACTGACTTTACCAACATAGTCGCGATTAATCGCCGACACCATCGTCAGCATAACACGCGCGGTTCGTTTCACCTGTTTGTCATCCGAGGCGTAATTCAGGTCAAGCTCCTTCGCAGATTTCTCGAGATGACAATAGGAGCAGCGCACACCAAGGGCAAAGGAGAAACCACGCATGTGCGTCATCAGGTCAGCCTTGGAGATGTCCTTGGGAAAAAACTGCAGGTTGATAAATTTATCCGGCACTTGCGCGGACGCCCAATGACCTACAGCTAGAAGTCCGGCGATCAACCATATCGTGACGCGAATCATCCGATTGCACTTTGACATGGAACAGATCCTTATTCCGAGGTGACGTGGAGCGCCAGATTCTAGACTCTGCGCCAACAGAGCATACTCTTCTGTGACGACTCCAGAGAAAACAGGGACGAAGGATTGGCTTCGCTCGGAGTCACGATGGCAGTTCGGTTCTTTTTGCAGCGACGGCGGTGTTTGAGCCAAATAGAACGCTGCATCTCAGAGCTTCAGTATCCAGCACTCCCAATATCGCAAGAGGAGTTCCCTAGTCATGCCGCAAGGCCGCGATTGGGTTTATGCGCGACGCGCGATGCGCGGGGATAGTGCATGCTGCGGCGGAGATGATCGCGAGGAGCGACGCAACACTCGCGAAGATTCTCGGCTCATGCACTGAGACGCCATACACGATGCTCGATAACAAACGTCCCACGGCGATGCTGGCCAGCACTCCGACGCCGATTCCGATAATTGCGAGAGCCATGCCCTCACCGACGATGAGACGCAGCACGCCGCTGGGACGTGCGCCCAGCGCCATGCGGACTCCGATTTCGCGCGTGCGTTGGTTCACCGAGTACGAGAGGATTCCATAGATTCCGAGTGCCGCTATCAGCAGCGCCATCCCGGCGAAAGTTCCCAGCAGCGTGGCATTCAGTCGCGGCTGCGCCGCATTGTTTGCGACCCACTCGTCCATCGTCCGGATGTTAGCCAGGGCAAGCTCTGCGTCGAGTTCATGGACACGTTGCCGGATTGTCGGCAGCAGCGTGTCAGGTGCGCCCTCGGTGCGCACAGCGATATCCATCAACTGCCACACCCGCCAGGCCATCGGGTAATAAACCGTCGGGGATTCCTGATTGAGCGCTGTGTTGCGCACGTCCCCTACCACACCAATCACCGTGAATGCAGTTTTCTTGGGATCGGCGAGACGATAAAAAGAGCGCCCGATTGGATTCGCGTCTCCCCACAGTTTTTTCGCGGCGCCCTCGCTCACAATCGTGACAAAAAAGGATTTGTTGTCGTCGGCGTCAGTGAAATCGCGGCCTGTGAGCAGAGGTACGCGCATGGTCTTGAAATAGCCTGGGCTCACGGTGCGCCAGTCGATGGGCACCGCCGCGCCGGATGCTGACTGGTCTGCGGATTGAATTGGGCTTTGTGTGTAATTCCCGTTTCCGAACGGAACGCCGCTGGAGACTCCGGCACTGCGCACGCCTGGCGAGGCTTCCAGGGAATCGATCAGAGCGCGATAGAACTGTGCCGCCTTGCCGTTCTCAATCGGATACTTCGCCGGCGGCGGAGCAAGCTGGAATGTAATAATCCCGCGCGACTCGAAGCCAAGCTGCACGCGTTGAAGGTTGAGAAGCGTCTGGATCATCAACCCGGCGCCGATCAGCAGCATAGTCGCCAACGCCAGCTCGCCGGTCGCAAGCCCATTGCGCAAGCGGCCGCGCTTGCCGCTATCAGTTCCTCTCGACGTTTCCTTGAGCGCTTCGTTCAAGTTCACCTTAGATAACCGCCATGCTGGCGCGATCCCGAAAAGGATTCCGGAAGCAATCGTCACTCCCATGCCGAACAACAGGACTGAGCCGTCTAAACTCACGCTGGGCACTGGAAGCAGGTTTGGCGGAAGCAAGCGATTGATCGCAGCCAAGGCAAGAAATGCGCCGAGGTAGCCGATGGCGCCTCCTATGACCGAGAGCGACACGCTCTCGGTAAGCAGTTGTTGAAACACCTGTGCACGAGCCGCGCCTATCGCAGTACGAACGGCGATCTCCTTTTGTCGTGCCACCGCTCGCGCCAGCAGCAGGTTCGCGATGTTTGCGCATGCAATCAGCAGTACGAAGACCACTGCGCAGAGCAGGACAAGAAGTCCGGTCTTGAGTTGCGGGCTCACGAACGTGTCAAAAAGCGTGAGGAGGTGAATGCCCCAATCGCGCACTTCCGGATACTGCTGCCCAACATGCGCCGAAATCGTGTCCATTTCGGCCTGCGCACGATCGAGCGGAATTCCCGGTTTGAGACGGCCCACGACAATGATTACATGATTTAGACGGAGTTCTTTGCTCGGATCGATAGTAAGCGGCGTGTAGACTTCCGCCCCAGAGAACAGATTCAGCGATGCCGGAGCAATTCCGACAACGGTTGTTGGCTGGCCATTCAGCGTAATGGTGTGCCCGATGATCGCAGGATCGGACCCAAACCGGCGCTTCCATGCACCTTCACCGATCATGGCAACCGGCGCAGCGCTGGGCTTCTCCTCGTCTGCAGTGAAAGCTCGTCCCAGAATGGGAGCAATGCCAAGAACGTTCGTGAGCGCAGGACTGATCCGATTTCCAGCAAACTGCTCAGGCTCACCCGCGCCGGTGAGAGTGAAAGTGGTGAAGCCCATGGCAGCCAGCTCTTCGAAGGTCTGCGTCTCCTCGCGCCAGGAGAGGAAGTTCAGCACCGACGCTCCAAAGCTCGGGAGCTTCAGCTTGTCATTCTTCTCCGCTACCTGGATCAGCCGGTCAGGCTGGCGAAAAGGCAATGGCCGCAACATGACGGCATTGACAACGCTGAATATGGTCGTGTTGGCGCCGATGGCAAGCGCCACAGTCAAAATCACCGCAGCCGTGAACGTCGGCGTGCGGCGCATCATCCGGAAACTGTACTGAAGATTCTTGGTTAGCACTCGATCTCCATCGGGCGGGACAGTTCGGTCATACTGCAAGTGAGCTTAGACGTTGTAGGGTCTGTGTTGTGGTCACGTGGTTCGTATAGACCACAAAGCGGGATTCAGTATATTCGCGGAGTGGCGGGTAGCAGTCGTTTCTGCTTGCTCTCGCTCCGCTTCAGCAGTCGTCTTGCCCAGCGGATCAAATCTTGATTGAAGTTAGTAACACTGCTCAAAGCATTTGCGAAAGCGCGCACGCTTCAGACTCTCCGGTGAACTCACTCATAGTGCAGCGCATGCATGGGATCGACGCTCATGGCGTGCCGTACCGGCACCCACATCGCGAGCGCGCCTACCAGCAGGAGTACGAAGGTAGCCGAGAGCAGCGTGGACCAATCGCTCGCGCTCACGCCAAATAGCAAAGCGCTCAAAGCGTGCGAAACCGCCAGTGCACCTGCGGCTCCGATTAGGAGTCCCAATCCAATCATCTTCGCGCCGTCGCGGCTGATCAATGTGACGATGTCGTGTTTGTCCGCTCCGAGAGCCATTCGCACTGCGATTTCCTGTGTGCGGCGGGAGACGATGAAGGCGAACACGCCGTAGAGTCCGGTTGCGGCTAGAACGATGGCGAGAGCTGCGAACAGGCTTAGCAGCGCCGCCTGAAAGCGTGGACGCTCTGCCAGCGAGCTCACGTGTTGACGCATGGTTTCAAATTCGACTGGGACCGAATTGTCGATGGTTCCTATTTCCGAACGAATCACTGAGGCAAGAGCCTCCGGATTGGTTGGCGTACTCAAAATGAAGTTGGCCAGCAAGCCGCCGCCGAGTCCAGCGAAGTTCGGGTACCAGTCTTCTTCGCGATTCCGCCATAGCTTGTAGTACTCGGGTTCATTCTCTGTAGCTAATCCTCCATTTTTTGCGTTCGCAGCTACGCCCACAATGCTGTACCAGGGGTTGTCTTGTGGGCGCTCGGAGAGATTGAGATGCTTGCCGATCGGGTCCTCTCCCGGAAATAAGCGCGCCGCCATCGCTTCGCTGAGAATGACGATGTGATCGTTGGAGTCGCGCTGTTGTTCAGTGAATCCCGAACCGCGCCGGATGGTAATGCCCAGAACGGAAAAGTATTCGGGAGTAACCAGGCGCCACACCACGTTGCCCCCTGTTCCTCCTTCTGGTTTTGGTCTGCCCTCGACGGCGATCACGCCGATGATGCGATCGTGCTCCAGCCCGCCGGGAGGAACGCTGTCGGAGACGGATACCCCATTGACGCCCGGAATCTGCTTGAGCCGTTCTTCCACACGAGCCACGAATTGCATTCTCTGGAGCGCGTTGGGATACTGCTGCCGGTTGAGGTGGACGGTGGCGGTGACGACTTGTCCAGTGCGAATGCCTAGCGCCTGATTCTGCAGATTGCGTGCAGTGCGCAGAAGGAGTCCGGCGGCGGTAAGCAGAATCAAGGTAACGCTGAGCTGGGAAACAAGAAGAACCTGTCTCGCTCGCGCCCGGCCGGCTCCGGTGGTGTTGCCGAATATCCGCGTGCCAAGAAGGTCGCGCGACCAGAACGGCGCCGATCCAAAGGCGAGCCCACTGAGCAGCGCGATCACGAAGGCAAAGCCAAGCACGCGGCCATCGAGGCGTGCCTGATCGATGTAAGGAATGCTTTGCGGCGCCATGCGCACGAAGAAGCGAAGCAACGCTTCGCTCAGCACCCATCCCACGAGAATTCCGAAAGCGGAAAGCAGCAGCCCCTCGGTCAGCATTTGTGACAAGAGCCGCCAGCGGTTGGCTCCAAGCGACTTCCGGATCGCAAACTCCAAATCGCGCTCCGCAGTCCTCACGAGTAGGAGCCCGGAGACATTCGCACCCGTTATGAGAAGGACGGCGAGGACCGCTCCCAGTAACACCCAGGCGGTGAGCCGCGCGTCATGCACTTGGTAGTCACGAAGCGAGCGCACGCGGAGTCTAACTTCGGCGCGGAAGCGCGGTGGAGCGAGGCTGAGGGCCTGTTCGAATTGTGGCTGCAGAATTTGCGCAGCCTGCGCGGAGGTAACGTCCGGCTTCAGTCGGCCGATGGCATTCATGATGTGCGTCGCGCCCGGTCGCCCTTGTGCAGCTTGATCTACTCGCTGCGGGACCACGATGTCGGCATGTTCGAGCGACGGCAATTCGAAAGTCGGCGGCAACACGCCGATGATGCGGTTCGTGTCACCATCGATCGAGATCGTCTTGCCCAAAACATCTTCTGCCTTCCCGAAGCGACTGCTCCAGAGACCATAAGAGATCAGCGCAACACGCGGAGCGTTCGGGACATCTTCGTCCGGCAGGAAGTTGCGCCCACGGACCAAACCAATGCCAAGCGTCGGCAGAAAATCAGCTTCCACGTTAGCGCACGCCAGGTGTGCTGGATTTGCCTCGGAGAGATCGCAGCGGTTCACGCCCGACCACGAGGTGAACGCCTCAAAAGGGGTTTGACTCTCTTTCCAGACGTAATAGCTGTTTCCCAACATAAACTCCTGCGGCATGATGGGTGCCACGAGCCCCACTGACACCAGCCGCTCGTCATGCGCATACGGCAGGCTGCGGAATAGAATCCGGTCGATGACGCTGAAGACAGCCGTAGTAGCTCCAATGCCCAGCGCCAGCGTGATTACGGCGGCAGTGGCAAAGACAAGATTGCGTCGCAGACCGCGCAGCCCGTAGCGAAGATCCTGTCGCAGAACTTCCATCCACCAGCCGGGATATTGGCTCGCGGTGTCGTCGATTGCCTTCTCCATATTTCCGAATTCGACGCGCGCTTGGCGACGCGCCTCCGCTTCGCTCGCGCCAGTTTGCATTTTTGTCTGCACGAGTTGTTCAAAATGGAACTTGAGTTCCTCGTTGAGTGTGTCGCTCTTGGGTTGCGAGAAAAGATGCCTGAACCTCATCTCATCCCTCCTGGAGCACGAGAGCGATCGCCTGCGACGTCCGCTTCCAATCCGCCAATTCCGATTTGAGACGCTTCCGTCCGGCCGCGGTAATGGAGTAGTACTTTGCCCGGCGATTGTTATCCGACGCCGCCCATTCGGAAGAGATTAGGCCGCTGAGTTCAAGCCGATGAAGGGCAGGGTAGAGCGATCCTTGTCCAACCTGCAGCGCGTCCTTCGAAACCTGCTGAATGCGCTGAGCAATCCCCCAACCATGCATGGAATCAAGCGCCAGCGTGCTGAGGATGAGTAGATCAAGCGTGCCTTGCAGCAAATCGCTCATGAGGGATCCCCCCCCCTCGATATCGACAGGAATGTACGCCTGGGGCGCAATTGGTGTCAAGGAGCGTGAGGCTCGTATCGACCACGGCTTTGAGTGCAGCAGAGTCGTCGCGTTGAGGTACTCAAACGCGGCGAAGCCCCAAAAGTGTGGGAGCCCCGCATTCATGCGGGGGACAGGCTTTTAAGCCTCGCGAGGAAGAAACCTCACTCGAATTCCAGCATGACAATCTCAGGATTCGAGCCCAGGCGCAGCGGCGGTCCCCAGGTTCCTGCTCCGCTGGAGGTGAACACCTGCATCTTCCCGATTCGGCTCAAGCCATAGACGAACTGCCGGTAGACGCGGCGGGCCATCCAGCTCCACGGTATGAACTGGCCGAGGTGCGTGTGTCCGGAGAGTTGTAAGGAAACTCCTGCCGCCTCTGCGACTTCAGGATGATCGGGCGCGTGAGTCAGCAGAATGCTTGCCCGGTCTCGATCGAGTCCCATCGCGTGCAGCACTGAGGCAAACCGGCTGTGATGGACGGCATTCCGATATGGGACGCCAATGATCTGCAGGCCGTCGACCTCGACCTTCTCATCGCTGAGCACGCGAACGCCGGCTGCGGCAACCGCTTTCAGATACTTACTGTCATCGCCAAACTGCTCGTGATTTCCGGCGACGAAATACACGCCTTGCGGCGCTGCTAGGTCTTTCAACGGCTCCGCTGCCCGGTGCGCATCAATCGCCGTGCCGTCATACAAATCACCGGCGATAAAGATCGCATCCGGCTCTTCCTTCAAGATCTTCCTTACCATACGTCGCAAGAAGCTGCCGTTGCGAACGTGTCCCAGATGAACGTCGCTGATCAACGCAGCTTTTCTCCCACGCCACGTATCCGGCAGATTGGCAAGGCGAACGGTAGCGCGCGTGATTCGTGTGCAGCTTGCATTGAGAACCCCGTAAACACCAATTGCGACTGCAACACCGAACAGAACCTCTACAAGCCGATGGAAATTGATAGACATCCCGGCTAAATGAGTGATTCCGAAAATGATCCACGACGCAGCTGCTGCCAGAAAAAGAAAGCTCAGCAGGCCGAGCCAGATGGCAGAAACCTTGTAGATCGCACGCACAACCGCATTCGTGTAACGGAAAGCAAACACGGAGCTGGCTACAAAGCTGATTGAGAGAATACCCAGAACCAGCTTGATGCCGAAGCCCGGTGGAACATCGCTAGAAAACGTCCATGTCTCGTAGATGAAAAAATGCGCCAGAAACAGAATGAACTGAATGATCGAAATGAATCCAGTGAGTTGCTTTCGGGATGGCATAGCTTGGTTTGTTGCTGCAAAGAAGATGAATTCCGTGTGGCCGGGGATGCGGAAATAAACTTCGGATGAGGAGGCCACCAGGGATCTACATCGATGGTGTGCGGATCGCCTTCCCATCCATAAATACTACGATCGTGACATAGTCGCCCAGGGAGGGCGGATCACTCATCCACCAGATGTGCCACGCGGGCTGGCCCTTGTCCTTTTCGCCGTAGACAATGAATTTCGCTTGATACAGCAATAATGAGAGACGTCGATGTGTTGATCTCTGGTGTAGTCGTCTGCAATCTTCAACGCGTCCTGCAGAAGCAGCTTCGGCCTGAAAGAGCGTTCAATATTCTTAGTTGTGGGATTGTCGACTTGCCCAGTCGATGATTGTGCGGCGCAAATTGAGCAAGCCACTAAGATCAGGATCACTGGCGAAAAGTAATGTTGCATGGCTCCCTCACAACCGTCCGTAAGAAGTTAAAATGTGTGTCGGCAAACTGCGCTGCATTCAATAGAGACGAAAGGTCATGTCCACGGTCACATAAACCGCCACTTTGCGACCGTCTTTCATTCCGGGCTCGAAGATCCACTGATTGATCGCTTCCAGCGCTCGCTGATCAAATGCAGGATTCATTGAGCGAATCACGTGTGGATCGTGAATCCGGCCGTCGGTCCCCACAATGGCTCTTATCGTTACTTGTCCCTGTCGATGCTTCTTGCGCTCAGGTTCCGGGAATTCTGGTTCGATCTGATGTTTGACACGCGGCTCTGAGACGCCATCACGAACTTCAAACACCTCCCCTGGGTATCCGGTTCCGACCGTCTTAATCGCGCTGGCTTCTGCTACCTCTTCAGATGACACCTTCGTCAGAAAACGCTGGATTTCGCGCAGCACGTCATTCCCGTTTGAGAGCCAGATGTAAGAATTCGCACCGGGCAACTCCACGATCTGAATGTTCAGGATTTGCTCCAGTTCCTGTATATGTTCATTCGCGATCGCGAGATCTGCAGCGTGGACTTCTCTCATCGCTTCCTCTTCTGACTCGGGTATAGGCTCGTAGCGCTTGATTTCCTCTTCGAAGGACTCTGGTAAGGCCATGAGTGCCAGCACGGGGATGAGGATGCTGTTGTAAACGGGCCTTTGCAGGTTCTTAGCGAAGGTGTCCGGCAGGCTCTCGGAAGCGAGGTATTTGCCAGCAGTTCCGTCAGGATTGGTGGCGTAGAGCTGTCGTAGTTCTGATTCGGGAAACGCTATTCCCTGCGCCTGCTGCTGCCATTTTCGGAGATCGGCGAAGGACTTCCCGCGGGGGAAAGCCGGAGGTGGATCGCGCATTGCGGCAGGCAGCCTGGCTCGGGCAGCATCTACCTGTACCGGATCGAGGTGGATGCGCTTCCAAATCTCTGGTCCTAGCGTCGCGTCTTCTCCAGAGTTGAGATAGACGAATCCGGCGAAGCCCGAAGAATTCTGGGCGCCTAATACGTTCATCACCTGTCCGCCGACGGAATGGCCGGCTAGCACGGGCTTCTCGATGTTGAGGCGGTTCATGATTTCGAGTACGTCCTTGGCGAGGCGCTGCAGATCGTATCCCGTGTCTGGATGACTGCTGGCGCCGATTCCGCGCGGAGTGATTGCATACACATGGGAGAACTTCGAAAGCTTGACGGCAATGTCATCGAAGACGTGAGCGCTTTGATAGCCGGGAAGCAGGAGGAGCGCGCGTTCTTTTCCACCCCAGTCGAGCACTTCCAGGTTGACCCCTGGCTCGACTGCCACGAACCGGACGCGGTGTGGCGATGGATCGCGCCACTCAGCAGCCGGGCACCAGAATGGAGAAGCGAGTAACAGTACAGCCAATGCGACTGCAGAGGTGCGGGTGATACACATAGCTTCTGGTCGCATAAAGTATAAGGCGAGGCGATTCCGAAACGGAACCGCCCCTCCTGTAGCGGTGGTCCGTTCAGTCTTGTTTCGCAGGATAGCCGACGCTCAGGCACGAATCGAATTTCAAACGGACTAAGACGCGAAATTGGACGATGAACGATTAGCACTTGTTGTTCTGGATTCTCTTCGATAGAATCGCGATCAATGCGCTCACTCCCCCGAGCTTCTGCGCATCTTCTGCGGGGCAGTCCCAGGCTGTTTGCTTTACTGTTTCACGGGAAAGCAAGTTTCTCCCACAAGCTAGAAAAATCCACTCTGGCCGCTTGACCACTGAGGTCAGGAACTTTGTAACTAGAAGGAGTGGTGCTGTGCGATTCACAAGGGTCGAACCAGGTGTAGTGTCTCTTCTTGTAGTTTCATGCTCTTCTGTTGCGGTTGTGAAGGCGCGTAGATCGCGCAAATCTCCAAACAGAATTAATTTGCTTTGCTCTCTTGGCCCCCGGGCATCTGCGCCCGGTTAACACGGCATTGCTTGCCTCTTAATCAAACTGGGTAAGCAAGACGTCCCATACAAGTTGTCCAAATCCACTCTGGCCGCTTGACCTCGAGTCAAGAACTCATCCCCCTGAGGAGTGGTGCCGTGCGATTCTCGAGAATCGATGTACTCGTAGTGTGTCTTTTTTCAGTGTTCTTAATTCTTGCTCCGGTTGTGGAAGGGCAGGGTCATTCACGCAAGTCGAAAACAATTTCCGGAACGCTCAGTCCGGGAAGTCTTACGGCGGGATCCAGTGTCAAACTGAGCGGTAGCGCGAGCGCAACCACAGTGGCGGATGGCAACGGCAATTACAGCTTCACGGTCGCGGGCAACGGCAGCTACACGGTAACTCCTTCCAAAACGGGAATTACCTTCCAGCCGGCAAGTCAGACCGTTTCTCTTAACGGTTCGTCGAATGTGGTGGTGAACTTTACGGCGACGCCCATGTTGGAGTCGATTGCCGTTAGTGCGGCTGCGGCGTCGATCGCAAAGGGAAGTAGCGACCAGTTCACCGCGATTGGCACCTTTAGTGACGGTGCAACACAGAATTTAACCGGTTCCGTAACGTGGGTCTCATCGAATACGGCGGTGGCTACGGTTAGCGGGACTGGTTTGGCGACCGGCATTGGCGCTGGCTCCGCCAGCATTAGCGCTACTCAAGGCAGCATCGCGTCGAATGCCGTTGTGCTGGCGGTGACCGGACCAACGCTGCAGTCAATCAGCGTCAGTGCGCCCAGCGCATCGCTTGCTAGTGGCTCAAGCGAGCAGATTACTGCGACTGGAACTTTCAGCGACGGCAGCTCGCAGAATCTTACTGCCTCCGCCGCGTGGAGTTCGTCCAACTCTGCGGCGATCAGCCTTAGTTCTACGGCAATGGCATTGGCGGCTGGCGTAGGGCAGTCCATGATCTCTGCTTCGCAGGGAGGCATCACGGGCGCGCTTGCACTCTCGGGGACCGCAAACATTTCCGGCACGGTGACTCCGGCATCGAGCGCTGCGGGGACATCGGTAGCGCTGGGCGGGACGGCCAATGCAACAACTACCGCTGACGGGAACGGCAATTACAGTTTCACTGTGTCGGCGAACGGCGCTTACACCGTGACGCCAAGCAAGGCCTCGTATGGCTTTGCTCCTTCCAACGTCTCGGTCACGGTCAGCAATGCCAACGTTGGTGGTGTGAACTTTACGGTGACGACAGGTCAGCTTGGGATGACTCCGGCCAGCTTCAGCTTCGGTAACGTCAACGTCGGTGTAACGTCCCAGATTACGGCGACGCTCACTGCATCTGGCGGAGATGTTACAGTGACGGGCGACACAATCACAGGTTCCGGATTTGGGTTCAATGGACTCACCTTCCCGACTACGATTGCTGTGGGAACGAGTGCGTCCTTCAACGTCACTTTCACTCCTGCTTCGACCGGGAGTGCGTCCGGCACTATATCGCTTGTCAACAATACAACTACGCTCTCGACTGCAAATCTCTCCGGAAGTGGGGCCGGGCTCAGCGTTAGTCCGTCAAACCTCACTTTTGGTCAAGTGCTTGACGGCGCCGCTAGCTCGCCTCAGATGTTGATACTGAATGCAGTGGGAAACGGCCTCACGATCACCTCAGACAACATTTCCCAAAACGGAGGAGGCGGAAGCGCGTTCTCGATTGCAGGCTTGCCGGCTATGCCGTTTACCTTGAGCGCTGGTCAAAGCGCGCAGGCGAGCGTGACTTTCGCGCCGTCGTCGGGATCTCCGGGAACGGCAGCGGGAACGGTGACCTTCGTGAGCAATATGAACAGCGCAGCCTCGACGATGTCGGGAACAGGTGCGTCGAATGTTGGGCTTGCGTGGACAGCCAGTACGACTCCAGGTGTGACTTATAACGTGTATCGCTGCGCCGTTTCAGCGGCGGCCTGCGTGTCCAGCCAACCAGCTAACTTTTCGCCGATTGCTAGAGGCATCACTGGGTTGGCTTATACAGATTCAACAGTATTTTCGGGGCAAACCTACTACTACGCTCTCACTGCAGTAGATACGAGCAACACCGAGAGCCTGCTATCTGTGGTTTCGACGGCTGCGATTCCATAATGAAAAGACCAGGTGCTTTGCGAAACAATCGATAATCGAGGCAGTTGACATTCATAGATTTCCGAAATGGGGATAGGCGAGGCGGCAAGTCCGAAACGGGAATCGATTACGCTGCCTTATCCTTGGCTACTTCGGCCGCTATCGCATGTGGTTCTCTGAACAACGCTGCCACAGCTCCGGCAGCGAGCAGTCCCAATGCGACCCAGCGGCGATTCCGGTTCAGCGTGTTTGCCAGCTGCGGCCGTGCGCGCGGTCGTCAAATTCGCCGTGCGCGCCCCAGTCGCCTGGCAGTGGCTTCCAGAGATTGTCT
>Ga0126384_10001062_pt1 | contig 15997 bp, 9 predicted proteins | sample PanSoiMetPlot_36_FD_92543 | JGI IMG/M metagenome (GOLD analysis project Ga0126384, IMG submission 92543) | Tropical forest soil microbial communities from Panama - MetaG Plot_36 | ecosystem: Environmental > Terrestrial > Soil > Tropical forest > Bulk soil | place: Panama | collected 2016-02-17 | reverse complement strand
GGGCTCTATGTGGGAATGGCCGGCATTGCCTGGACTTTGCTCGCGCTGGGCTATCGCGAGGAAGCTGAGCGGATAATGGCAAAGAGTAATGAACACCCTTTGCTTTCCGAATCCTCCGACCTTTATTACGGATTGGCGGGGTGGGGAATGGCGCATCTGAAATTCCATCTGGAATGCGGATCTCCGGCTTACCTGGGGAAAGCGGTTTACGCGGGCCAGGAGCTGGTAAGGACCCGAACAGTTACTGACCAGGGATGCCGATGGGGCAGGGGGAGTGAACTCAAGTTCGGGTTCGCCCATGGATCGAGCGGTATCAGTCTGTTTCTGCTCTATCTTTATCTTGCAACGGACAATCAGTTATTTCTGCAGGTAGGTCGGGAGGCGTTGGATTTCGATCTGAATAACGGCGTCAGGCTGCAAGATAGCCTGTTATGGCCCACTCACGCGGGCGAGGATCGTTCGCTGGTACCGTACTGGCGTTATGGCAGCGCCGGCGTGGGCACAGTCACTCTACGTTATTACCAGGTCATAGAGAATGAACGCTACCGTCTTTTGCTGGATGAAATCCGCCTGGAGATGGACAGAAAACATGCGATCTATCCAGGACGAGGGTTTGGCCTCGCCAGTCTTGGCGAACTTCTTCTTGACCTGGCTAACGCCGGCGTCGAGACGGAAAAATGCCTGGCGCTTGCCCGCAAGGTAGCCTCGGGGATCCTGCTTTTCCAACTTGACAAAGGCGCGCAGGGCATTGCTTTTCCTGGCGCCGATCTTTGGAAAATCAGTTGTGATTACTTCAGCGGCAGCGCTGGCGTCGCTTTGTTTCTTCATCGCCTGCTGCATCCGGGGCCCGCTGATTTCATGCTCGATGAATTGCTGCCTGCGGCGGACCGCCGGCTAAAGTCGGAAGGGGAGCCGATAACCACTCCGGCGGAGCGTTTATAGTGAGGAGGCTTCAATTATGGCGGGGGCGTTGTTGTTTGACGGCGAGATCAGGGATCGGGAACACCAGAAATCAGCGCGCAGGGAGATTCCGGTTTCCGGCTTTGACGTCTTCGTCTCTTCTTTTGCGAAAGCCTTGCTCACGCAGAGCAGGCGAGCTCCGGTGTATCTCACCACTGAGGCTGCGGCCCTGTCTTTTCAGCGCAATGCGCCGCCATGGCTGGATGGGTCGAAAGAGAATATCCGGCTGGTCTCCGCCTACGATCCCTCTGCGCTAAAGGAAATTGAGGATCTGACGCTGCTCTCAGTCGGGCCGGAGATGTTGAATTTCGCCTGGATCAGGAGCCAGATGCGGAAGCCGGGCTGGCCGATTGTAGCTGTCATGCACGCGCTGTCGCCGCCGCCTAGAATTCGCTACTTTCTTACCAGCGCGCTATTCAACCTGCTGCGGCCACATGACGCATTGGTATGCGCCACACATGCGGCGAAGAAAGTAGTGGAAGGCCTTTTCCTAGCCGTCCCGAAGGAGGCTCGTCTGATTGACAAGATTCCTTTCGAAATCCCCGTGATTCCTTTCGGCGTGGATACGCGGGAATTTTCCATGAGGAGTAAGGACGCGGCCCGCCAGGAACTGGGTATTGCCCCGCAGGAAAAGGTAATTCTTTATTTCGGGAAATTCTCGCCCACCGAGAAATGTGATTTGTTGCCGCTGATCATCGCCTATTCGCAATTGAATCGCAGTCAATCCATGAGGCTGATGCTGGCGGGGGATGACACCCAATTCCGAATGGCGGCGGCGCTGAAGGAAGCGGCCCAGGAACTGGGCTGCGGCGAATCAGTCCAGGTTTTGCCCGACGTAAGCAAAGAAAGCAAGCTGAATATCTTTGCCGCCGCGGACATATTTGTTTCACCAAGCGAGAACGTCCAGGAATCTTTCAGCATACCTGTCGCCGAAGCCATGGCCGGCGGTTTGCCTGTCATCGCTTCTAATTGGGGCGGGCATAAAGAGCTAGTGGAACATGGCAAAACTGGTTTTCTGGCGCCTACATATTTCGCCCCCATTGCTCAGCCACTGCAATTCATAACTCTCTACTCAGGTATTTATCCCGAGAAGCTGCTCGGCCTGAGCACTGCAGTGGACGTCGACTCCTTGACGGCTCATCTTCAAACCCTTTTGAGCGACGCCGGGTTGCGCCGAAAAATGGGAGATGAGGCCCGCCGGCGCGCGCGCGAAAGACTGGACTGGAAGGTGGTGATGGAGCAGTACGACGATCTATGGGATGAACTCTCAAACCGCGCAAAGAATTCGGCGACGCGGACTAATTCGTTCGAGTGCTCCTCATTTCAGGAAGTTTTCCATCACTATCCCAGTGACTTGTTGCGACCGTGGAGCATCGTCCAACTCAATGAGAGCCTCGGCGGCAGAAGGGCCAAGATACTGAACGCTCTTGGCGTCGGCCAATATTTTGACGCGGATATTTTCAAACTAATTGTCAGAGCGCTGGAGATTGAAGGTCCGACGAGTATCGCCCGGCTTGTTGATTACACGATCGACGCGAAAGAAGCGACAACAACCGCGGTCGAGCGCCACATTGGACGCCTGTTCAAATATGGGTTGATCCAGCTGAGCATGTAGCCAAAAGGCGCCGTTGTCCGGGTCGCGATGGCCGTTCGATGGATCCTCATAACTGGAGAAATTAGACGCGCAGCTCAACGCTGAGATAGTTGGCGATCTGGCGTAACTGAGCCGAATCACCCTGATTGCCAGAGGAAGAGCTTGCGACCCGAGTTCAGGATGACTGCCCGGGTATCGTCGCACGGGAGTACGGGAATCGTCGCGATTCCTGATACTAAAGCAATTTCGGATTGAATGCGCAGCCGCTCCCTCAAGGCCGCGGCGCGACGCCGCGACCGTAAAGTGAGCGGTTCCTGGGTACCAATATCGAAAATGCTACAAATCAAACAACCTAACTATAAGGAGAACAAAACATGGAAACAGTTTTGGCATTACAGAACGCACAGCTAGTCGAAGACCCTCTTGATGACGAAATGTGCTGGTCGACATGCAGCTCCAGTGGCTGCACCACTTCATCTGTGTTCGTGGCGAGTATAGATGGAGCGGCTAAACCGGACTGCTAACAACCTCAGGAATAAAAGGCAGTCTTGATCAAGCTGCCTTTTATTCCCCCCCACAATTTCTGCGCAGGGCGCCGCGTCAAAAGTTCGGACAAATTCAGTCTGAAATGATGACCGGCGCCAATAAACAATCCGGATCATTTTGCCGTCACGAACGCCGGCGGAGTTTGCCGGAGTTGGGCGCGATCTTCAAGGCGTAACAGGAACGAAAGCCAACAGAGGAGGAAGAAGACCAAATGCGGACTACGAAAATAGCTTACTCAATGACGAGACGACAGAGCCAGTCCAGGGTAGGCTCTATTTATCAGAGCCTCATCCGGGATAAATATGAGCTGAACGGCGATACTGAAGCGGCTGACGTGGTGATCATTCAACATCCGGCATGGCATTATCAGCTTTCGTACCAGATGAATCCGCACCTGAAGGACAAATATGTTATTGCCTACTGCGTCGCCCATGCGGATGACATTCCCGCCTCGTGGAAGCGCAGCCTCAGCCTGGTTCAGGAAGTCTGGAGCTGCTCAGATTACTGCTGCGACGTTATTTCAAAGCACCATTCCAACGTGGTCAAAGTCCCTTACGTGGTTGAACGTGAAACGACGGCGCCGGACAACATCGTGGCGTTCACAAAACGGTTGATCGAGTATGATCCTACATGCGTTTATTTCCTGGCCGTCGCGCCGATTAAGGAGCCGCGCAAGAATATAGAAGCGCTGGTCGCCAGCTTCAATAAAGTCAGCAAGTCAATTCCTAAAGCCCGGTTGGTGATCAAGGCCGGCCCAGACGATCGAGCCACATGGGATTCCCATGAGAAGGTCATTCTACTTCCAATGACATTACCCCACGAACATATTACTGCGCTCTACCAGTTGGCTGACGTGTATGTAAGCGCTCATCACTCCGAGTCCTGGGGAACGACGATCTCAGACGCCATATTGTTTAACAAACCTGTGATTGCAACAGGATATTCCGGCAATATGGAGTATATGGACGCCGCCGACTCGTTCCTGCTTTCCTACCATTACGACAGGGTTCCGCCGAATGTGCGCGGCGTATCCATCGAAGACGGCATGCGGTGGGGCACGCCTGATCCTGAGAGCCTGGAAGAGAATTTGGTGAGATTGTACGTCGATTACAAATCACCGGAAACTCTGGAGAAGGTTGCGCGGGCGTCGCAGCGTATGAAGTCTTTCAACAGACGTCAGGCGGCGGCGATCATTTATGACCGTATTGAACGGGCCGCAGGCCGGCCAGTTGCGGCGGAAACAGCCGCTAAAACTGTCGAGTCGAGTATCGCGTAACACGGTACGGAATTGGAATTAAGGGGGTTGTTTCGCCGGCCGGGTAAGGCGTCGTCGCGCGTATTCAATCGCAAAATCCCACAAAGTAACTTGCGCGACAACTCCGACGGGCAGTCTAAAGGAGCAAAGCCGTGTCTAATGCAGAGGATTTTACGGGCTTACTGGAACAATTAGACCGAGACGGTTTCTTCGTCTGGCGGGCATTGTTGGACCATGACCTGATTGACGAGCATCTGACGGGATTCGCCGAACTGAACGCGAAGCTGGGAGTGGAACCGAACGTCGATTTCCATAGTTATTCCAGCGAGAAGCAATCCGCAATCAAGGAAGCGCGTTACCGTTTTCATCTGGAGCGCGAATCGACCCAGCGCCTGGTTTTTAATTCACGACTGATCGCTTTCCTAACGCGGTTGTTCGGCGAGGAGCCGGTGATGAGGCAGCCGGAAACTGGTTTCCATACCCGTAGAACGCCGGACCATACGGATTCCCTGGATTTTAAAGTCGAGCCGAAGGGCGCCGAGCTACGCATGTGGTGCGCGCTGGAAGACATTCACCCCGACTCAGGTCCAGTTTACTTCGTGCCCGGAAGCCACAAAGCCATCGCTCAGGTGATGGAGGAAGAGGTGTTACTTGAGCATCCTGAGTTCGCCCAGTTGCTGGTTTCACAGCTCGGCGCCACCACGTCTACCGAGTTTTTTCGGGTGACAAAGCCGTTGTGGAGGTACGTGAAGGAAGAAAAGCTTCCTCGTTCCATTCAGGAGAAAGGTCTGCGGAGAGAAGTACACCCGTTGAAAAAGGGAGACGTTGTTGTGTTCAGTTCCGACGTGGTCCATGGCACCTCACGCCGCAATAACGGCGGCTTGACCCGAAAATACATGGTTGCGTATTGGGCGGCCATGAGCGCGGGATGGTACCACTCGCGCGCTTACTGGGGACCGACGCATGACTTCCGGGCGCCTGAAAACGTAATTACAGCCCGGGTCGAAACCACGCCTTTCGGACACAGAATGCATTTTCATGAATTGCATGCCGCCTACATGGCGTCGTTCGAGAAACCAATCGTAATAAGGTCAAGCAAAACTTAAGACAGGCGCTATATGAGTGAAATGACTCAAAATATATTTCCTGACGCATGGCGTTCTCTGGACAGCCTTTCCATTGCGACCGCGCCAATACGCTTCAAAGGCGCCCTGAGCGCGTCGGCGGAAAACACTCTGACCCGCTTGCGCGGAATTCAGGGCGGCGCGAGTGAGTTGGACCCGAGCAAACTGATTGGCTGTTACAACAATGCGGGGCTTGCTTTTTATCAACAGGGCCGCGCGGATCGAGCGCGGGAAGTTTCAGAGGCGGCTCTTGCTTTGTGCGAAACTGGATGGACGACCAGCGGCTGGCCAGTCTGGTGTGGCTGCATGCTTGGTCCCTATGTCAATGTGGCTAAACTCGCGTCCGTGGGCGGGGATGCGCGCGCCGCCCTGGATGGATACCAGGCTTATTACTTGTACCTGCGCTGTGGCGCCGATCTTTGTATAGGCGGCGCCACGCTCACCCAGGATATGCTGGAGTCGTTCAGCCAATTTAATTCCGAACTCAAGGCTCTTCGGTCTGGCGCGGCCGCGGTTTACCTGGCCGACAGCGCAAAGGCGTTTCTGGTAGAGGGGGATTTCGGCCGGCTATTTGAGTTTGTGGAGCGCGCCGGCGCCGACGCTACCCTTGCGCAGTCCAGCCGCCGGCATGCTTATGTAATTTCGGAACTCCGCGCGCGGGCGCTTGAAGGTTTAGGCCGCGAAGAAGAAGCGCTTGTCGAATACAGAGCCCTGGTCGAGCAGATTCCCAAAAACCTCCCCGGCCCACTTGCTCTGTGGGCCGCGGTGGCGCGCTTAACTGCCCGTGTCGAGAGCGATCGCGATGCGTTGCGGGTGTTGGAAAACGCCGAAGCGGCGCTCGCCGCGCTGCCGCAGACGGCTGAACTCGCTGTGGGTCGCTACTACGCGCAATTCGCATTCGCGCTGGAGAGGCTGAGTCTCGGCGACGGCGAAGGCGCTTATCATGGCGCGCGGAAAGCCTTGGACGCGGTGGCGTCTGCCAATCACACAGTGGGCGCGATGCGAGCGCGCGTGCTTTCGCGACTTGCGGCTTCCATTGCGGGCGCGCCGGATCGCGATGCGCCGGAACATGATCTGGCCGCATGCCAGGCGGAAATAAACTCCAGCTTATATGGATTCGAACGCGCCGCGGCTCTCATACACCTGGCCCGGGCTGAGAGCGTCTGTAGCAACGGCGCCGGGCATGCGCGCCGGTTGCTTTCGGAAGCTGGTTCGCTTTTAGCCTGGCTTGATCATTGTAAGTTCAAAGCGCCATTCGGCCTCAATATTCCGCCGTCGCCGGAAACGCCCACAAAATCCATGCCTGACGACTCCATGCTGGCGGATCCGAGCCTTGACGAGCTCTATGGCGCGTTGACGGATTATGCAAACTCCTCGATTTGCGCCTTGTCCTGAAAGCGAGATTGTGTGAAATCCCGCTGGCGTTTTTCAGTCCCTGATTCCGAGATTGAGAGCGGAGGTTAAATGCTTAAACGACTGCTTAGGTGTTGCTTGATCGGTCTGCTATGCGTTTCCGCGTATGCGAGTAGCGGATATGTCTCCGTTGACACGACCGTGCTGTCGAACGGATTAACTCTGATTACCATTGAAGATCACCGGCAACCCGTCATATCGATCGGTATCTGGTATCACGTAGGGGGCAAAGATGAGAAGCCCGGCCAGGGCGGGTTCGCCCACTTATTTGAACACCTTATGTTCGAGGGCAGCCAGCATCACCGGGAACATTTCGTGAAATCAATCGAAGCTGTAGGCGGATACGGTATAAATGGAGTCACCAACCAGGACCGGACTGCTTATTTTGAAACAGCGCCGGTATCTTCGCTGGACTATGCGCTGTGGCTGGAAGCTGACCGCATGGGGTACATGCTGGGGGCCGTGGATCAGAAAACGCTCGATGGACAACGCGCGGTCATCGAAAACGAAAGAAGGCAGAGAGAGGACGCAAGTTATGCCGTCAGCGCCGGACTCATCGCTGAAAATACCTATCCCGTGGGCCATCCCTATAGAAAATCAGCCATCAACGAGAGCGCCGACTTGAAAGCCGCATCCCTGGCCGATATACGCGAATGGTTTGAGACTTACTACGGCGCGGCAAACGCGGTGATCGTGCTCGCTGGCGACATTACTCCGGCCACGGCAATAGAAAAAGTACAGAAATATTTTGGCGACATTCCGGCAGGCCGGCCTTTGGCCCATCAAGTGGCGTGGGTGGCCAAAATGGCGGGGACACATCGCCAGAATGTACAGGATCGCGTTCCACGTCCTCGGATTTACAAGGTGTGGAACATTCCTGAGTACGGTAGCGCTGACAGCGTCTATCTTGACCTGATCAGTGATTGCCTGGGCCGTGGCAAATCCTCGCGGCTTTATAAAGCGCTGGTGTCTCAAAGTAAAATCGCCGGCGAAATACGCGCTTACGTGCAGTTGAATGAGATCGGCGGGCAATTCCGCGTCGAAGTGACGGCGCAGCCAAACCGCGCATTGGCGGAAGCCGAGAAAATACTGGATGATGAGTTGGCGGATTTTCTGAAGAATGGCCCTTCCCCGGAAGAACTGGAAAGAATAAAGGCTCAGTATCTTTCTGATTATTACAGGAACATGGATCGGCTTGGCGGGCTGGGAAGCAGGTCTGACCGATTGGCGCAAAGCGTGTTATTCGGGCGCGGAGACGGCGCCGTTGGACTGGCCGTCGACCGAGTGCAGAGCGCTACTGCGGAAGAACTCAGGACCGCCGCGCGAAAATGGCTCTCAGACGGCGTGTATGTCCTCAATGTGGTTCCCTTCGGTTTTGGAAAATCCGGCAAGCAAACGCTGGCGCTCAATGCGCCGCCGTTGGAGCCTCCTTCCAAGGTTAAGATCCCGTCCCTGCGGAGAATGACTCTGTCTAACGGTCTGAAAGTAGCGCTGTTCGAGCGGCATGAAACGCCACTGGTGAATTTGTGGATGAGCTTCGACGCCGGCTCCGCCGCTGATCCATGCGACTTGCCCGGTGTCGCCAGTATGACCCTCAGGCTGATGGATGCGGCCACCACCACGCGCTCGGGTTCGTATATAGAAGAGCGGTTCAGCAGTCTCGGATCGGAACTGCGGTCGGAGACAAATTTCGACCAGAGCGTCATCAAGCTCTCAACACTGAAAAGCAGTCTGGTGGAATCGGTAGATTTGTTTTCCGATGTTCTGCTGCATCCTACTTTCCCTTCGTCAGAGTTTGATCTGCAGCGAAAACTGGCGCTGGCCGCCGTCGAACGTGAAGAGAACACCCCGATGTACATAGCGTTGCGCGCGCTGCCGAAGTTGCTCTACAAGCCGGGATGTTCCTCCGCCAACCCCTTCACCGCTAGTGGAACGGCGGCGGGCGTTCAACGCATTGCCCGCGAAGATTTAATCGGGTTTCACAATGCCCGGTTCAGACCAAACAACGCTACTTTAATCGTGGCCGGGGATGTAGGTCCTGCCGAGATCAAGCCGATACTTGAAAGGGCTTTCAGTTCCTGGAAGCCGGCGCCGGTTCCATCGAAGAACAGCGCTTCGGCTCTGGCGGCGGACCTTCAAAGGCCCGGTGTTTATCTGATCGATAGGCCGGGAGCGATCCAATCATTCGTATTAGCCGCCAGTATTGGCATGTCAAAAACGGACCCCGAAGAATTGGCCGCTCAAGTTATCAACGATGCGCTCGGCGGCAATCTTAGCTCCCGCCTGAACCTCAACCTGCGCGAGGAAAAGCACTGGTCCTATGGCATGCGCAGCCAGTTTTGGGCCATGCGAGGGCCTCGGCCGTTTTTAACCTATGGGGCTTTCCAAAGCGATAAGACGGCTGACGCGATCAGCGAGATCAGAAGGGAATTGATTGACATCCAATCGCGCCGGCCCGTGGTCAACCAGGAATTGACGGATATAAAAAACAGCCAGGCCTTAAGGTTGCCTGCTTCACTGGAAACTTTGGATTCCGTGGCGGAATGGATTACCAGGTTGATCCAGTTTGATTTGCCGGAAGAGTATTTCATCTCTCTTCAAGACCGGATCGCCGCCTTGACGGCAAATCAGGTCGAGGAAGCCGCGAGAGGTTTCATTCATCCGGATCGGATGCTGTGGATTGTCGTAGGCGATAAAACAAAAATAGAATCCGGTCTCAGAGAAGCTGGGATGGGAGACATTCGGACTGTGGAGCTGCGGCGCCAGCCTTGAGCGAACCAATTATCCAAAATAGACTTGGAAAAAAACGGTTGCAACTCTACGATGGGCGACAGCAATCGCCACAGGCGGTGTTTTGTATCGAAGACGTTTGTTGGAGAAGGATCCTTCTTTGATTACGGAGCAACCGTTTTACCAGTCTTGTTTGCGGCGCCGGGAATTGTAAATCAACTCATGTTCGAGAGGCCGCCCCGGCGCGGGAGGAAAACTCAATCATGCAAGGAACTCTTCAGGATCTCAGGTACGCCATTCGACAACTGAGCAAAGCCCCGGGTTTCAGCTTGACCATTATTCTTACCATCGCGCTGACAGTCAGTTTAACAGCGGCGATTTTCAGCGTGTTATACGCCGTATTGATTCGCCCGCTGCCGTACAGACAACCCGAGAGGATCGTGGCCGTCCAGCCGTGCGGCGCGCAGGGTAACGCTCAGCTTGCTTCTTATCCGGATTATCTGGATTGGCGGCAAATGAACGGCAGTTTTCAGACGCTGGCGGGTTACAAGTCTGTAGGAAGCGTCAATTTCGAGAATTCCGAGGGACCGGCGCCGCTGCCTCTGGTCAGCGTCACGGATAATTTTTTCGATGTGTTCGGCGTGCCTCCCCTGCTGGGACGCGCCTTCGCCGCCGGTGAAGACCAGCCGGGGCGGAATGATGTCGTCGTATTAAGTCATGAAGTTTGGCGGCGCCGTTTCGGCTCCCGGGCGTCGGTAATTGGCGAGGTAGTGAAACTCGATGGCCGGCCGTATTCTGTGATTGGCGTAATGCCCGCGGCTTTTCGCTTCCCACTTAACGAAGCTGATACCCTCTATATTCCGATTCACCCCACGAGGCAACAGCAGGCCCGCCGCAATTACTGGCTAACGACCATCGGACGTCTGAAAGACGGACTGACCCCCCGATTGGCCGAAGCGGACATGATGCGAGCGCTGAATAATCAGGCCCAGACATCTCCCGCCGACAAAGGCGGCCGAATCAGTCTCACGGAGATGCCCGCTTTCGTCGTGGGGGATACTCGCAATCACATGCGGCTACTGTTTTACGCGGTCCTGGCGTTGCTTGCGATCGGTTGCGTAAATATCGCCGGTCTGTTACTGATCCGCGGGGTGAAGCGGGATCGTGAACTGGCCCTGCGCGTGGCGCTTGGCGCCGGCAAGTGGCGCATCATAAAGCAGACGCTCATAGAAGCGCTCCCCTATAGCGTAATCGGCGCGGGCGTGGGCATCCTGCTGGCTTATGGATTGTTGCATCTAACTCGCGCGTTACTCGCGACAGCGCTGGCGCGAGGCGGTGAAGTTATCCTGAGCGGGCAGGCGCTCGCGGCCTCGATAATTGCGGCGCTCCTTATTACATTTCTTGCGTCACTCGTTCCGTCATTGCGAGTTCCCTTAACCACGCCCAATTGGCGGTTGCGGGCCGGCGGCGGGCCCGGCGGCGCAAGCAGAGGGCAACGTCGCCTGCGCGCGGCGTTCGTAGTAACACAGTTTGCGCTCGGGTCGGTCCTGCTGGTCACCTCCGGCCTTCTGTTCGTCGGTTTGGCGAAACTGCGCAACGCTGATCTCGGCTTCGCTCCTGACCATATATTGACAGCCGAAGTTAATCTGTCTCCCGGTCATTATGCCGCGCGCGATGCGGTGACGGAGTTCTATTACCCTCTGCTGGACAAAGTGAGGGGAATACCCGGTGTGAAGGCGGCGGGCTTGATTCAGATGGCGCCTATTCAAAATTCGGGTTGGAACACTGAAATCCGCATCAACGGCATTCCGCCGCTGTCCCCAAATTCGGAACAATTAGCGGAGTATCGGATCGTCTCACCGGGTTACTTTGAGGTATTTCAGAACCAAATGGTCCGCGGGCGCCTGCCTGACGCCGGGCTCGATACTCCAACCTCACAGCCGGTCGTTGTTGTAAATGAGGCGTTCGTTAAAAAGTTTATTCCGGAAGGCCAGGATCCGATAGGTAAACAACTGGATGACGATATGCAGACCACCATCATAGGTGTGGTCCGCAATGTTAGACAGAACATCTATCAGGCGCCGTTAGCCGAGGTGGACTACGCCATGTCACAAATACCCGCAGAGGAAACTCTGCGCGTAGTGGGCAGGATGCGGCTGGTCATTCGCGTCGCCAACGATCCCGTCGCCGTCACGCCTGATCTGCGCCGTGTGATGAGCGGAGTCGATCCCACCTTGCCATTCCGGACGCCCATGACCATGACGGAAGTGATTTCCAACACGCTGATCTTTGAGCGTCTGGAGAATTGGGTGTTTGGAAGCTTTGCCGGCGTCGCGCTCCTGCTGGCCGCGATTGGTATGTATGGATTGATTGGACACGAGGCGCAGTTATCGACTCGCGATATCGGCGTGCGGATGGCGCTGGGCGCGACACGAGGACATATTTTATGGGGCATCTATCGCCGTGTCGTGTGGATGGTCGTGACGGGGCTTGGCGTTGGATTGACTTTGACTCTGGCGATCCGGCGGTATATCCAATCAGTGGTAGCCATTCACCTCAAAAATGATGTGGGATACATTGTGGCGCTTTGCCTCTTCCTGGCGTTACTCGGGCTGGCGGCCGCACTGTTTCCCGCGCTTCACGCAGTAAGTATCCGGCCGATGGAGGCGCTTAAAGAAGATTGAGGTGGATGAATGCCACTAATTGAGCCCCTGCCTAAGCCGCTGGAAGAAAAACTCGCGCCTGCTATTGAGTCAAAAGACGTGGTCGCGGCGGTCTATACGGATCTCGATCTGTCCGGGCGCTTCAGGGAAGAATGGCTTGTCATTACGCCCACGCGCCTAAATGTATACGCCTCAAACGGACATGGCGTCGCGCCGCGCGTGGGATTGAATCTGGAGGAAATCAAGACTGTCACCGCCGACGGGTTCGTCGGCGGCGGCGCGCTCCTGGCCGTCATAGACGGCGAAAGCATCGAAGTGCTGCGATACTCAAACGCGCAACAGCGGAAGTTCAGGCGAATCGCCAAGTACATCAACGACGTCAAGAGCTACAAGGCGGCTTTGGATAAGGCCGAGCATGGCGAGAAGGACGCCGACGGCAGGCCGATTGAGGCGCCAAAGGAACATCCGCGCCTGGAACCGGACGGGGAAGATCAGAAGCGCTGCCCGGCCTGCAAATTGCTGCTTCCGGAGGGCTCCAAAGTTTGCCCCTCCTGCATGAGCAAAGGCAAGGCCATCGGCCGCATGCTCGCCTATCTCAAGCCGCAGAAGCGTCAGATTCTGATGATCTGGGTCATGATGCTGGTGGGACTTGGCTTTTCACTCGTCCCGGCGTACCTGACCCAGCCGCTGACCGACCGGGTCTTGAATCCGGTCAAGGCCTCGCTATCGATCGATGAGCGGCTGCGCCTGCTTGGTTGGCTGGTAATAATCCTGCTGGGGACGCAGTTTTTAGGCCAGGCGCTGGGCGTCTGGAGGGGCCGGATGGCCGTGCGCTTGAGCCAGCGACTCTCACACGACCTGCGCAAGGAGATTTTTCGACACCTGCAAAGCCTGTCGCTCGAGTATTTTGACAAGCGCCAGCCGGGCGCGTTGATCTCACGTGTGACACGCGACACACAGTCGCTGGAAGCCGTGCTCGTCGAGAGCATCCAGGTCTTCTTCTCAAACATCTTTCTTTTCGTCGGCATCGGCGTCGTGCTGTTTTGGATGAACTGGAGGCTCACGCTTCTGATCTTTATTCCCGCGCCGATCGTCCTCCTGCTCTCAAAATTCTGTTGGGATCGCATGATGAATGTTTGGCGGCGGACCTGGCATTTGCAAAGCCGCCTGACGGCGACCGTCAGCGATAGCCTGGCCGGCGTGCGCGTCGTCCGCGCCTTCGCCAAAGAGGACAAGGAAGTCGAGCGATTCAACCGGCACAGTATGGAACTCCATAACGCCGAGATCGACGCCCAACAAATGTGGGTCACGTTCTTCCCGATGCTTTTCTTTATTATGAGCGTCGGAAACCTGATTGTCTGGTACATCGGCGGATATAAAGTCATACAAGGCTCCACGCCGCGCGGGCGGCTCTTGCCAGACTGGAATGGCTTCACACTGGGTACGTTCTTCACTTTCCTCGGCTATCTGGGCCAGTTTTACGGCCCGCTCCAGTTCATGAGCCGTGTCACGGACTTCCTCTCACGATCGCTTGCGTCTGCCGAGCGTGTCTTTGAGGTGCTAGACACCGAATCCGACGTGCAGGACGCGGAAAATCCGACGCCTTTGCCTTGCATCAAAGGACGCGTGGAATTCAAGAACGTAACCTTCGGCTACGAACTCCACAAACCAGTGCTCAAGGACGTCAGTTTCGCCGTCGAACCGGGCGAGATGATCGGCCTGGTGGGCCAGAGCGGCGCGGGCAAGAGCACGACGATCAACCTGGTCTGCCGCTTCTATGAGGCGCAGGAGGGCGAAGTCCTGATCGACGGCGTGAATATCAAGCAGATTGCGCAAAAGGACCTGCGCTCGCAGATCGGCGTAGTGCTTCAGGAGCCGTTTCTCTTTTGCGGTTCGATTTACGAAAATATCGCCTTTGCCCAGCCCGGCGCCACCCGCGAAGACGTCATGTCTGCGGCCAAGGCAGCCAACGCGCACGACTTCATCGTCCAGAAGCCCGACGGCTACGACACGCAAGTCGGCGAACGCGGTCAAACGCTCAGCGGCGGGGAACGGCAGCGGATCAGCATCGCGCGCGCCATCCTGCACAACCCGCGCATTCTGATTCTGGATGAGGCCACCGCTTCCGTCGATACTGACACCGAAAAACAGATTCAGGACGCCATCGCGCGATTAATCAGAGGCCGCACCACCTTTGCCATCGCGCACCGCCTGAGCACGCTGCGCAACGCCACGCGGCTCGTCGTGCTCAAGGATGGCAAGGTCGCCGAAGTCGGCGCCCACGAGGAATTGCTCGAGAAGAAAGGCGAATTCTATCGCCTCGTCCAGACGCAGCAGGAGATGAACAAGATCATCGAGGTCACATGATAATGTCCGCCGACCAAGAGAATCAGCCAGAGGCCCCGGCCACTCTTGTCGAGGCGTCGCAATTGGTCTTCCTCGACGCGAAGAAGCTGCGCTTCTTCAAACACGGCGCGATCCTTCGGCTGACAGTCGAAGAAGATCGTTCCTATTTGAACGTGAGCGTCCTGCGCGCATTCCCGCTCTCCAAGCCCGCCCGTTTCCTGAGCGTTCGCGACGGCGCGAACCAGGAAGTAGGCCTGATCGTCAATCCGGCGGACCTTGACGTCGAGAACCGGAAGCTCGTCGAGGAGGATCTGGAGCGGCGCTATCTCGTGCCGGCCGTCACACTCATAGTCGCCGCGAAGGAACGCTTCGGGACGGTGGATTGGACGATGGAGACGGACCGGGGCCTGCGCCGGTTCACGACGCGGAACCTGCGCGAGAACGTCCAACGGCCCGCGCCTGGCCGCATCATTCTTAACGACGTCGACGGCAATCGCTACGACATCCACAATGTCGACGACCTTAGTCTTAAGAGCCAGGAATTGCTCTTCCGGCACATGTAAGCTTGGCGCGTCTGAGAGAGAATAGCGTGGAGCGCGCTTCTTGCCGCAAGTTCGCACACAGGTTCTGAATGAAGACCTTCGAAACACATTTCGCCGTTGGTACCCAGGGATGCAGTTTCCTTCCAGTGAGGCGGAGCTGAAGGCCGCAGCGTGGCCCCCGTTTTGGAACGCTCTCGGAAGAAAGTAAATTCAACACGCTTTTAGACCTAGTTCTACAATGGCAGAATGGGGCGTATACAAACGCTTGTATACGCCCAATGTTGGAATCAGAGGATCAAAAACGGAGGATCAACCATGATACCGGGTTTGCGTCGCATTTCATTTCACATCATCGGCGCCGGATTGGCGAGTTTCCTGATCACGGTTACGTGCCCCGCACAACAACATGCATTGACTGCAGACGATTATGCGCGGGCAGAAAGGTTTATGAACTACAACACGGCGCCGCTCGCGTTGCGCGCCGGAGTGCGGCCAACGTGGATCGCGGACGATCGGTTTTGGTATCGAGTCGCGACTGAAAACGGAAATGAGTTCATACTAGTTGATCCGGCGCGTGGGACGCGAGGTCCGGCGTTTGACCAAGCCAAACTCGCTGCGGCGCTTTCAGCGGCCTCCGGCGCGAAGTACGAGGCGTTCAATCTTCCATTCCAGCAAATCGACTTTTCGGCGGACGGAAAATCGATTTCATTTTTCATCGAGCGCAGGCCCTGGACGTGTGACGCGCAGGGCAATCAATGCAACCCGGCGCCGGACGGCGCCGGCAATCGCGCAGAAGGCCAACGCGGCGGACGGCGTGGCGGCGG
>Ga0126384_10001061_pt1 | contig 16001 bp, 14 predicted proteins | sample PanSoiMetPlot_36_FD_92543 | JGI IMG/M metagenome (GOLD analysis project Ga0126384, IMG submission 92543) | Tropical forest soil microbial communities from Panama - MetaG Plot_36 | ecosystem: Environmental > Terrestrial > Soil > Tropical forest > Bulk soil | place: Panama | collected 2016-02-17 | reverse complement strand
TCTCGTTCGGCGCCCGGCCAGAGGTCTTCTTTACCAAGTATCTTTCGCTGGCGTTTGAAGCGGGCGCCGATCACACCCACAGCAGCACCGGCCAATTCGATGGCTGGCTGCGAAAGTTCACGATTGCGCCGCAGATCGGGGCAGGCCGCCAGTTCTTCAGCCGTCCCGTGCTGCGGACATTCTTGACTTACGCGAACTGGTCGGACGGTTTGCGTGGATTCGTGGGCGGGGTCCCGTTTCAGAATCGAACCAACGGACTTACGTACGGAGTACAGGCAGAAACGTGGTGGTAGGACGGAGGTCAGAACTATGGCAACCCAGCAAGTAAGCACAAGCTCAGCACCGGCCCAGGCTGTTTCAACCTTCACCGCTCCGGTGAGTTACGCTCGTCCGCTCGCGATCGTCACCACATTATTTTTCATGTGGGGATTCCTCACCAGCCTGAACGATATCCTGGTTCCGCACTTGAAGTCGATTTTTGACCTGAGTTACACGCGGGTCATGCTGGTCCAGTTTGCGTTCTTTTCCGCCTACTTCTTGTTCTCACTGCCGTGGTCGAGGTTCGTGAACAGGATCGGATATCAAAGGACCATGGTGGTGGGGCTGCTCATGATGGCATGCGGCGCGTTCTTATTCCTGCCTGCCGCATCCGCTGCTTCCTTCCCGCTTTTCCTGGCTGCTCTTCTGATTCTGGCCGCCGGGATCACCGGACTTCAGGTGGCAGCAAATCCTTATGTGGATTTGTTAGGCAAACCTGAAACGGCATCGAGCCGTCTGGATCTGACCCAGGCATTCAACTCGCTCGGAACCACCCTTGCACCAAACATCGGCGGGCTGTTGATCCTGAGCGCGGCGCCGTTAGCGATAGAACAGCTCAGGCAGCTTGCGCCGCAGGCCCTGCAAGCTTATCGCGTGCAACAAGCAGCCTCGGTCAAGCTGCCATATACCGTAATCGGCATCGCACTAATTCTGCTGGCGGTCTTGATCGGCGCGTCCAGGCTGCCAAAAATCGAAACCGCTGCCTCCCGCTCTGGAGATAAGCTTAACGATTCGGTCTGGAAGCATCCCAATCTCCTCTTTGGCGCGATAGGCATCTTCGCTTACGTGGGTGCGGAGGTCTCCATCGGAAGTTTCCTGGTGAATTATTTTGGTTTGCCGGAGATCGCGGGCTTCAACGCCCGGACCGCGGCGGGGTTTGTCTCGTTTTATTGGGGCGGGGCCATGATCGGTCGCTTTCTTGGGGCGCCCCTGCTGCGGCGGTTCAAGCCCGGATCCATGCTCGCTCTATGCACGATCGTTGCAGCGGGATTAGTGTCTGCTTCCATGGCCCTGGGTGGGCACACGGCGATGTGGTGCATTCTGGCCGTCGGCCTGTTCAACTCGATTATGTTCCCCACCATCTTCAGCCTGGGCCTGGCGGAACTCGGTTCCCTGACGGGAAATGGATCCGGCATTCTGAATATGGCGATTGTGGGCGGCGCAATTCTTCCCCTGATTCAGGGAGCGATTGCCGACCAAATTGGGATTCACCACGCATTTTTTGTGCCGGTGATCTGCTACTTGTACATCTTGTTTTACGCGCTGAGCGGTTCGAAGCCGAACAGTGAACGTTACGCTTAGAAAAATGGAAAGGAGTTAGCGATGTTAATTGCAGGCGACATCGGCGGTACAAAAACGGATCTGGCAATCTACTCGATCGAATCGGGGCCCCATGTACCGCTGGCTCAGGGACAATTCCATAGTGCCGACTATAAAAGTCTGCAGGCCATGGTCTCCGAGTTTCTTGCTCAGGTCAAGGTCCCCGTCGCGTACGGCTCTTTCGATGTTGCCGGCCCAGTGATCGATGGGCACGTCAAAACAACCAACTTGCCGTGGTTGATGGATGAAATCTCGCTTGCCAGGGACTTGAATCTCAATTCGGTCCATCTGATGAATGACCTGGAAGCGGTGGCGCGGGCGGTGCCGGTTTTGCGGGCAATCGATCTCGTTACGCTCAATGAAGGAGAGCCCGTCCCGAAGGGCACGATCGCGGTCATCGCGCCGGGAACGGGCTTAGGCGAGTCATTTCTCACCTGGGACGGTTCGCAATACCTGGCACACAGCTCGGAGGGCGGTCACTCAGATTTCGCGCCAACGGATGAGCAACAAATTCGTCTGCTTAGATACCTGCTTCCGCGCTTCGGCCATGTAGGAGTGGAACGCGTCTGTTCCGGAATTGGCATTCCCAATATCTACGAGTTTCTGCGCGACGAAGAAAAGGTACCGGAACCGCCCGAGGTCGCTCAATTGATCGCGTCCGCCAAGGACCACACAAAAGCAATCGTGGAGGCGGCCAGCGACCAGAATAATCCAAGCGAATTGTGCCGGGCCACAGTTGAAATGTTCGTTTCGAGTCTGGCAAGCGAAGCCGGCAATCTCGCGCTAAAGGTTCTGGCAACCGGTGGCATCTACCTTGCCGGCGGGGTTGCCTTTCACGTGCTGGACGCGCTTAAGCAGCCTGGGTTTATGCGAACCCTTATCAACAAGGGCCGCTTCAAAGACCTGATGGGACGTATCCCTGTTCACGTGATTACCGCCCGCGCTGCATTGGTCGGAGCTGCAAGCTTCGGACTGGAGACCTGCAGGCATACCTCCGGGGTAGCGGCATAAACAAAGCTCGTCAGATTATTTATCTGGCCAGACACGGCAGGTGAGGCAACTTTCGCCCAGCCAGTGTCCTCACTGCGTCCGAATGGTCCTTCGAGTTCCAGTCTCTTCGCAAAATCCATGCACACCCTGTCTTTTTTATGTTGGCGCTCTTTAGATCAGCAGGGTTTATTCTTTGACGCCAATCTGCAAGCAGGTGCCAACGGGTTGGCGCATTCTGTGCTCAACAAAAAGAAGCAACGCTGACCTGCAAGGCCGCAACCCAAAGCGTAAATCGCGTTCAATGAATGGCTTGCGATGACTCACCACCCGCGAAATCTCACCGGTTGCAACACTCACGAGTTCGGTCTCTAACTTGCAAATTCTCCTGGGTGATCCAATGCTTCCTAATCCGACCCTCGGAGATGTGTCAGGTTCGTTGCCCCGGCATTGCAGGGAAATCGAGAATGTCGGAAGGCATCATTGTCAGCAGTCGAATTGAAGTCCGAGAGGTGAACACGTGATTCCGAGAGTCGTAATTGTTGGCGCAGGGTTTGGGGGATTGGCAGTCGCCAAGGCTCTCCGTAAGGTGCGCGCTGAGATTATCGTGATCGATCGTACGAATCACCACTTGTTTCAGCCACTGCTCTACCAGGTGGCGACGTCTGTTCTGGCTCCCAGTCAAATTGGCTTTCCGATCCGTGGGATTCTCCGGAAACAGAAGAACACGACCGTGTTCCTGGGCGAGGTCACGCGAGTGGATAAGGATCAGAAGTGCGTGACGGTTAGTGACGCCGATCGGAAGAATGTGCCGGTCTCCTACGATTATCTGGTCCTGGCCACCGGCGCCACCCACAGCTACTTCGGCCGGAACGAATTTGAACAGTTCGCGCCAGGATTGAAGAGCCTTGCGGACGCCGTGGCAACACGCAACAAGATTCTGCAAGCCTTCGAACTCGCCGAGGCCGAAGAAGACCCGAGCCGTCATCGCGACCTGCTGACTTTCGTTCTGGTTGGTGCTGGTCCCACGGGCGTTGAACTGGCCGGCGCTCTGGCCATCCTCGTCCGAACCACACTGAAATCAAACTTCCGGAGGATCGATCCTGCGTCCGCCAGGGTGGTGCTCATCGATAAAGGGCCGCGAGTTCTCGGGACTTTCTCCGAACACCTCTCTCAAGCTGCAAAGCAACGACTTGAGAGCCTGGGCGTCGAGGTCCGGCTCGGACAAGGCGTGGATCAAATCGACGGGGACGGCGTGGTGGTTGCAGGTGAACGCATAGCCAGCAAGACTGTGATCTGGACCGCCGGTGTCGCTCCCTCTCCAGCGGGCAAGTGGCTGAACGTGGAGACAGACCGCGCCGGCAGGGTGCGCATTCAAAAAGATCTGACTGTGCCCGGACATCCTGAAATCTTGGTGGTTGGTGATACCGCGGAATTTGAGCAAGACGGCAAGCCCCTTCCCGGCGTGGCCCAGGTGGCTATGCAGCAAGGACGTTATGCAGGAAAAGTCATTCGCAGCCGCATAACCGGCAACAAGCAGCCGGCTCCATTTCGCTACTTTGACAAAGGCAACATGGCGGTGGTGGGCAAGGGTTTTGCCGTGCTGCAAAGCGGCAAGATTCAAACGAGCGGATTGGGGGCGTGGCTGATCTGGGCTTTCGTTCACCTCCAATTCCTGGCGACAACCGGCCTCCGCATCAGCGTCTTTATGCAGTGGATGTGGACCTATTTGACCCGCCAAAGAGGCTCCCGGATCATCGTGAATCATCACGCGCCCGCGCCGGCGAGCACGGCAGTGGACAAAGCTGTGCGAGGGGCAGCCTGAGGCAATTGAAGGCATCAAAACCCAGTGGCTAGAAGCGAGATCATGAACAAAACTCTCCCGATTACTTATCTGGCAAGGCACGGCGAAACAGCCTGGACGATTTCCGGCCAACATACGGGCCGCACCGATTTGCCGCTTACCGAGCGCGGCGAAAGCAACGCCCTGCGACTGGGGGAGCGTCTTAGCGGACTGACATTCGCGAAGGTATTCACGAGCCCCTTGCAACGCGCCATGCGGACATGTGAGTTGGCCGGCTTCGGATCTGTGGCTCAAATCGATGGCGATCTTTTCGAATGGGACTACGGTGACTACGAAGGCCGGTTGACAGTTGACATCTTGAAGGAACGCCCGGACTGGCAATTGTTCCGCGATGGCTGTCCCGGCGGCGAATCGCCACAGCAAGTTGCAGCTCGGGCTGATCGTGTAGTGAGCCGCGTCCGCGCAGTGACCGGGGATGTTCTGCTCTTTTCCAGCGGGCATTTTCTCCGCGTGCTGGCCACACGATGGATCGGCATGGAGCCAATCAATGGCAAGTCTCTCATGCTGGGAACGGCGAGCCTGAGCGCACTAGGGTATGAAAACAGCATCTCCCGCCCGGCGATCCAGATTTGGAACGACACCCATCATGTGCTCACGTCTAACGGGCAGGATGCGGCCCCAGTCCACGCGAGCGAAACCAGTTTGCAAACAACGAGGTGACAGGATGAAAGCGACAAAACTTCTTCACGACGAAGGCCAGAGCATCTGGCTCGACAACATTACACGCGACCTGCTGGACAGCGGCACGCTCAAACGATACATCGACGAACTGTCCGTCACTGGACTCACATCAAACCCCACAATCTTCGACCATGCGATCAAGAACAGTGCAACCTATGACTCGGCCATCGTCGCGAAGTTAAAGAAAGGCACATCGGGTGAAGCGCTCTTCTTCGAGTTGGCTCTGGAAGACCTCACCCGCGCCGCAGATCTCTTTCGACCAGTTTATGAAAAGACGAATGGGATCGACGGGTGGGTCTCGCTGGAAGTCTCCCCGATGCTTGCCTATGACACGGCCAGCACTCTGGCTGCAGCCAGGGAGTTGTTCGCCCGCGCAAATCGCCCCAATCTGTTCATCAAAATTCCTGGCACCAGGCAGGGCCTTCCGGCGATCGAGGAAGCAATCTTTGCCGGCATTCCCATCAACGTCACGCTGTTGTTCTCTCGCGAACATTACGTCGCGGCGGCTGAGGCATTCCTGCGCGGCATTGAAAGGCGCATTGATGCCGGCCTCAATCCTCTTGTAAGTTCCGTGGCATCCGTGTTTGTCAGCCGCTGGGACACCGCTGTTGCCGCCAAGGTGCCGGAGAACCTGCGCAACCAGCTTGGCATCGCCATCGCTAAGCGCACATACAAGGCAGCCAGCGCCCTCCTGAGTTCGGCACGCTGGCAGCGCGTCTACAATCTCGGCGGCCGGCCGCAACGTCTGCTCTGGGCAAGCACCGGAACCAAAGATCCCAAAGCGTCCGACATTCTCTACATCAAGTCCCTGGCGGCGCCGTTCACGGTGAACACTATGCCGGAGGCCACGTTGAAAGCCCTGGGCACTCACACTGAACTAGGTGAGTTGCTCCCGACCGACGGCGGAAATAGCGAAGAAGTCCTGGGACAGTTTGCTAAAGCTGGTGTCGATATCGATGCCTTGGCTGCGCAGCTTCAAAGCGAAGGGGCCGAATCGTTTGTTAAGTCCTGGAATGACCTGATGACTGTGATCTCTTCCAAGAGCGCTTCGCTTGACAAGAGCGCCACGTTGAAGAAAGGAGCATAACTATGGCATCACACGCTCAAACACCGGCAAGGCGGACAGGGTTTAAGCGCTCGGCATGGAGCGCGCTCGCGTCGCACTACAACAGTGTCTCGAAGCTGCACCTGCGGCAATTGTTTGCGGACGATCCCAGGCGCGGTCAACGGATGACAATCGAGGCCGTAGGCTTGTATCTCGATTACTCCAAGAACCGTGTCAACGATGAAACACTCCAGCTCCTCGGTCAACTCGCTGAAGAGTCCGGCTTGCGAGCGCGAATCGACGCCATGTTCCGCGGAGAAAAAATCAACATCACGGAAAAGCGCGCGGTTTTGCACACAGCACTTCGCGCGCCGAAGGACGCCACCATCCTCGTCGATGGAAAGAACGTGGTCCCTGAGGTCCATGCGGTGCTCGACAAGATGGCTGATTTTTCGAACCGCATCAGAAGCGGCGCGTGGACAGGTCACACCGGTAAACGCATTCGTAACGTCGTGAACATCGGCATTGGCGGTTCAGATCTCGGGCCGGTCATGGCCTATGAAGCACTCAAGCACTATAGCCAGCGAGATATGACCTTCCGCTTCGTTTCCAATATCGACGGCACCGACTTCGCGGAAGCAATTCGCGATCTCGATCCGGCGGAAACGCTGTTCATCGTATCTTCAAAAACCTTTACTACACTCGAGACCATGACCAACGCTCACACGGCTCGCGCCTGGTCACTTGCCGGGCTGGGCGGCGATGAAAAATCGGTCGCAAAGCATTTTGTCGCGGTGTCAACCAACGCAACCGAAGTGGCAAAGTTCGGTATCGATACCGCCAACATGTTCGGATTCTGGGACTGGGTTGGCGGGCGCTATTCCATGGACTCGGCGATCGGCCTTTCCACCATGGTCGCGCTCGGCCCGGATAACTTCCGCGCCATGCTGGATGGTTTTCACCAGATGGATGAGCATTTTCGTACGGCCCCTTTCGAGGCGAACCTGCCGGTGATCATGGGCCTGCTCTCCGTTTGGTACAACGACTTTTTCGACGCACAGACGGTGGCCGTTTTGCCTTATGAGCAGTACCTGAAACGCTTTCCAGCATATCTCCAGCAGTTGACAATGGAGAGCAACGGAAAACACGTCACACTCCAGGGGAAAGCCGTCGCTCGCGACACTGGTCCTGTCTACTGGGGAGAGCCGGGCACAAACGGACAGCACTCCTTTTATCAATTGATCCATCAAGGTACCCGGATCATTCCTTGTGACTTCATTGCGTTTGTCACGCCTCTGAATCCGCTTGGCCGGCATCACGACATACTGCTGGCCAATGTCTTCGCCCAGACCGAAGCGCTTGCCTTCGGCAAAACACCCGAGCAGGTGAAGGCAGAGGGCACGCAAGACTGGCTGGTTCCTCATCGGGTCTTTGAAGGCAATCGACCGTCAAACACGATTCTGGCCGAGCAGCTTACTCCAGAGACCCTGGGCAAACTAGTGGCTCTTTACGAGCACTCGGTTTTCACGCAGGGTGTCCTTTGGAACATTGATTCGTTCGACCAATGGGGGGTTGAGCTCGGCAAAGTTCTGGCACAACGCATCATCCCGGAACTCGAGAATGGTCCCGAACCTATGCTTAACCATGACAGTTCAACCAACACTTTGATTCGTCGGTACCGCAAACTCAAATCTGAGGTGGCCAGGAATGAGTAACTACTCACAACAGCTCCAAAAAATGAAGGCCAGTCCCGGTTTCGTTGCGGCGCTGGATCAAAGCGGTGGCAGCACGCCCAAGGCCCTCAGTTCTTATGGCATCAAGGAGAACGCCTGGTCCAATGAGGCTGAGATGTTTGCGCTCGTGCATCAGATGCGCACGCGCATCATTACCAGCCCCAGCTTTACCGGCGAGCGGATCCTTGGCGCCATCCTGTTCGAGAACACCATGGATAGTGACATTGAAGGGCAGCCTAGCGCGGACTATCTGTGGAATGTAAAGAGAGTTGTGCCTTTTCTGAAAGTGGACCAGGGACTGGCAGCGGAGAAGGACGGTGTTCAGTTGATGAAGCCGATGCCTGATCTTGCTGCGCTGCTGGCCAAGGCCCAGGCGAAGCGCATATTCGGAACCAAGATGCGCTCATTCATCAAACAGGCCAATGCAGCCGGCATCAAGAACATCGTGAACCAGCAGTTCGAAGCCGGTCGGCAGATCATTGCCGCGGGTCTCGTGCCGATTATCGAGCCGGAAGTCGACATTCACTGCCCGGAAAAAACCAAGGCTGAAGGGTTGCTGAAAGCTGCCCTCCTCGAGAAACTCAGCCAACTGGCAGCGGGTCAGTTGGTCATGCTGAAGCTCACCCTACCGGAGCAAGACGATTTCTACGCTGAGTGCGTCAGTCATCCCAAGGTCGTGAGGGTGGTTGCCCTGTCGGGCGGTTATTCACAGCAAGAGGGCAACAACCGCCTGCGTAGGAATCACGGCATTGTAGCCAGCTTTTCGCGGGCGTTGGTAGAGGGGCTGTCGGTCCAGCAATCCGATACCGAGTACAACGCCGTGCTGGATAAATCTATTCAGAGCATCTTCGATGCGTCCACTATCAAGGCAGGCGCACCGGAGTATCAGAAAGCAATCTGATAGCCGATTCGCGCATCACACAACGGTCTGAGAGTTGTAACAAAGAGGAACTTGGGATATGGACAAAGATGCCGTGAAACTTGCCCCGTCGATTCTCGCGGCTGACTTTGCCCGCCTGGGTGAGCAAGTGGCCGAAGCTGAACGGGCAGGCGCCGATCGGATTCATGTCGACGTGATGGACGGGCACTTCGTGCCTAATCTCTCAATGGGAGCACCCGTCGTCCAGTCGCTCAGGCCTGTTACCCGGCTTCCGCTGGAGACACACCTGATGATTTCCGACCCGGATTTTTTCCTGGACGAGTTTTCCCAGGCCGGCTCGGATTCATTCCTCGTTCACTGGGAAGGCAACAACAATCTGCACCGCACGGTGCAGCGTATCCATGCTCTAGGCAAACGCGCGGGAGTAGTCATCAATCCGGCCACTCCTGCGGCTGTGCTGGAGGAAATTCTGCCGGACGTCGACCAGGTGCTGGTCATGACCGTGAATCCCGGTTTCGGACACCAGCATTTTATTCAGTCAACACTGCCAAAAATTCGGCGCGTTTCGCAAATGATCGAGCAGATCAATCCCGGTTGTGAGTTGAGCGTGGATGGAGGCATTGATGAAGCCAGTGCGCCGATGGCAGTTGCGGCAGGAGCCAACGTACTGGTGGCCGGGTCATCAGTCTTTGGCGAAAATAAAACCGTGGCTGCCGCCATGGAAGCATTGCGAGACGCAGTCATGCACGCAACACATTAAATCGTAATTTTCAGAACAGGAGAGTTTATGCAACTTGGAATGATAGGACTAGGCAGAATGGGCGCCAACATGGTGCGACGGCTCATCAAGAAAGGACACGACTGCGTCGTGTTCGATAGGTCGCCGCAAACCGTGAGCGAACTAGCGAAAGAGAATGCGGTCGGAGCAACTTCGCTCCAGGACCTTGTGAAAAAGCTCAGGAAACCGCGGGTAGTATGGCTCATGGTTCCTGCGGCAGTTGTTGATCAGACCATCGCTGACCTGCTACCCCATCTGGAGGCAGGCGACATTCTCATCGACGGCGGGAATTCTTATTACATTGACGACATCGAGCGCGCCAAACAGCTCGCAGGTAAGCAGATTCACTACGTGGACGTGGGCACCAGTGGCGGTGTGTGGGGCCTGGAACGTGGTTACTGCATGATGATCGGCGGCGAAAAAGATGTGGTCGAGCACCTCGATCCAATCTTCTCAGCGCTTGCGCCCGGTATCGGGGACATACCGCGGACCCCCGGCCGCGAAAAGCTCGATGGTACCGCCGAACAAGGTTATCTGCACTGCGGCCCCAACGGCGCCGGCCACTTCGTCAAGATGGTCCATAACGGCATCGAGTACGGGATCATGGCGGCCTATGCCGAGGGTTTGTCCGTGTTGCACTCCGCCAATGTCGGCAAGCGGGACCAAAGCAAGGTTGACGCTGAGACCACACCCTTGCGCAACCCTGAGCATTACCAGTACGACCTGGATCTCCGGAACGTCGCCGAAGTGTGGCGGCGCGGCAGTGTAATCGCGTCGTGGCTGCTGGACCTCACCGCGACTGCTCTGATTCAGGATGCGGGCCTTGCGAAGTTTGCCGGCCGGGTGTCTGACTCTGGCGAAGGCCGATGGACGATCAAAGCGGCAATCGACGAAGCGGTGCCAACGCCGGTTCTTACCGCCTCTCTCTATGAGCGCTTCTCCTCGCGAGGCGAAGCCGACTTTGCAGACAAACTCCTGTCGGCCATGCGTTTTGGTTTCGGCGGACACCTGGAGAAACCAGCAGAGAAATCTGAAGCTGCTTAAAGGAGACCACAAATGACTAATATTCATTCGGACGCACTTGTCTTCTTCGGCGCCACAGGCGATCTGGCCTACAAGAAGATTTTTCCGGCGCTGCAGGCGATGGTGAAGCGAGGACATCTCAATGTGCCTGTCGTTGGCGTTGCCAAAGCCGGATGGAATCTCGATCAACTTCGCGCACGCGCTCATGACAGCCTGGAGAAGCACGGCGGTGTCGATCCCGCGGCTTTTGAGAAGTTGTGTGGCCTGCTGCGCTATGTGGACGGCGACTACCAGGATCCGGAAACCTTCGCCGCGCTACGCAGAGAACTCAAGGACGCACACTCTCCGGCGCACTACCTGGCAATTCCCCCTGTTCTTTTTGAAACCGTGGTGGAACACCTGGCGAAATCGAATTGTGCCGGCGGCGCGCGCGTGATTGTCGAAAAACCCTTCGGGCATGATCTTGCCTCGGCCCAGGAGCTGAACAAGGTTCTGCTTGGGACCTTCGATGAATCCGATGTCTTTCGCATTGACCACTACCTCGGCAAAAGACCCGTAAACAATCTGCTGGCCTTCCGTTTCGCCAATTCGTTTGTGGAAGCTTTTTGGAACCGTAACTATATCAAGACCGTGGAAATCACCATGGCCGAGGACTTCGGAGTACAGGGCCGAGGAGGTTTCTACGACCAGACTGGAACCATCCGGGATGTGATCCAAAACCATCTGTTTCAGGTGTTGTCGAACCTGGCCATGGAGCCGTCAGTCCGCTTTGACAGTGACTCTATTCGCGACGAGAAAGTGAAAGTGCTGAAGGCAATTGAACCCATCGAAGAGAAGAATCTGGTACGCGGCCAGTTCCGAAGCTACCGCGACGAGAACGGCGTTGCCAGAGACTCAAAGACGGAAACTTTTGCCGCTTTGAAATTAGAGATCAATTCCTGGCGCTGGAAAGGTGTCCCCTTTTACATTCGGGCCGGCAAGAATTTGCCTGCAACCTGCACCGAAATTGTCGCCAGGTTTCATAAGCCTCCTTCACTGCTTCCCGAAAGCATCCTGGTTGAGAATCATCTGCGGATGCGTCTCAGCCCGGAAGTGACGATCGCGATAGGCATGATGTCGCTGTCTCCAGGCGAAGGACTCAACCTTCAAACCGGTGAGATGGTGGCCAGCCATTCTCCTCAGGCCGATGAGATGGACGCGTACGAACGTGTGCTGGGAGCAGCAATGGGAGGAGACAGCACGCTGTTCGCGCGCGAAGACTACGTCGAAGAAGCATGGCGCATTGTCGAGCCCGTGCTGAAAAAGAACACGCCGGTTTATCCATATGCCGCCAAAACCTGGGGTCCGGACGAAGTCGAGCGCGTGAGCCCGCCCGGGGGTTGGAGTAATCCTGGAGATAAGAAAGTCATGGCACTTGCCAGCGAGGCCGCGTGATGAAAATTGAAGTCTATGCCGATGCCGAGTCGGTCGCCCGAAAAGCGGCAAAGCTCATCGCTGAAGAAGCGAGATTGGCTGTCGCAGCTCGCGGATCATTTGTTATGGCAGTCAGCGGGGGCAAAACCCCATGGCTCATGCTTCGTGATCTCGCGCGCGAGGAGGTGCCGTGGAAGGCTGTGCATGTTGTGCAGGTTGACGAGAGAGTCGCGCCCTCCGGTCATCCTGACAGAAATCTCACTCATCTGCGTGAGAGCCTGCTTGAGCATGCATCGTTGCGGCCAGAGCAAATCCACGCCATGCCTGTGGAATCGCCTGACCTGGACGCCGCTGCCGCGCAGTACGCGGAAACTTTGAGGAAGATATCTGGTTCGCCGCCTGTGCTTGATCTCGTTCACCTGGGACTAGGCCCAGACGGCCACACGGCGTCGTTGGTTCCGAGAGATCCAGTCCTCGGAATCAATGATGCCGATGTCGGACTCACTGGACTCTACCAGCAACGGCGACGCATGACGCTGACGTATCCAATTATCAATCGCTCCCGTTATGTGCTGTGGCTGGTGACCGGCAGCGAAAAAGCCGGAATGCTGCCCCGTCTGCGGGCCGGCGATCCCTCAATTCCTGCCGGCCGAGTAAGCGTGGACCACGCACTGATATTGGCGGACCGCGCAGCAGTTGGCCCGTCGATGCCGGAAAGCGGCATTGACGGTGTATCAGCGTCTAGCGTCCCGGCGCGCCGGGACGCGGGCCTTTAGGCAGACGTCATCGCGATATCCGGGGTCCCTGGCGCGCGCCGGTTTTGCGCGGCTGGGGGGAGGTAGCGATGAATAGCGGAGTCATCAGCGGCCATTTTTTTTGACGAAGCTGACCCGCTACTGCCTAAACAGTGGTGGCCTGAGTAGATGCGAATTTCAATTCGTGTTGCCGGGCAATGAATAAAGGAGAAACATGCGTATTGGAATTGCTACCGATCACGGCGGGTTTGGATTGAAACAGGACCTGAAGGAACGATTGATTGCAGCCGGTCATGAAGTTGTCGACTTTGGCGCTCATACCCTGAACTCAGGGGACGACTATCCAGACTTCGTCGTTCCCCTTGCACGGGCCGTTGCCTCAGGCAAGGTCGAGCGCGGGATTGCTTTTTGCGGCAGTGGTGTTGGGGTGACGGTGTGCGTCAACAAGGTTCCGGGAGCCCACGCATGCCTGATCACGGACCACTTCTCTGCCCGGCAAGGGGTGGAGGATGATCACATGAACATCATCTGTCTGGGCGGCCGAATCACAGGCCCGATGCTGGCTTGGGACATTGTCGAGGCTTATCTGGCTGCTGAGTTCAGTCAGGCGGAGCGACATCTGCGACGCCTGGGCAAAGTCGCTGCACTGGAAAGCAAAACTACAACTGACATCCCCGTTAATGCCGCATAGCGGCATTGACGGCGTATCAGCGTCCAGGAACTCGCTTGCGAGTTCCGGGCCTTTAGGCAGACGTTCATCGCGGCAGCGATGAATAAAGACTTAGGCTCCAGCCAAAAGGAACTTTCAATTTTTTATGCCTGGGAGGCAGTCATGAGTACCGCAGTAGCTGACGTTCAAACTTTAACCGCCGCACAACTGGATGAGTTGTGCATCAATACCATTCGTACGCTCTCGATTGACGCAGTTCAGCAAGCGAAATCCGGTCATCCCGGCACCCCCATGGCGCTTGCGCCACTTGTCTATACCATCTGGAATCGCGTTCTTCGTTTCGACCCGCAGAATCCCATCTGGCCCAATCGAGATCGTTTCGTGCTCTCGAACGGCCATGCCTCAATGCTGGTCTGGTCCGCTCTTCATCTCACCGGCGTGCAGGCTGTCAACGCCAGCTACGAAACGGTGGGAAAGCCTTCGGTTACGCTCGATGATATCCGCCGCTTCCGCCAACTCGACAGTAAAGCTCCAGGTCATCCCGAGTACCATTGGGTTTCAGGGGTTGAGACCACAACCGGTCCACTCGGCCAGGGCGTGGCCACCAGCGTTGGCATGGCTATCGCCGAGAAATGGCTTGCTCATCATTACAATCGGCCGGGCTTCGAGATCTTCGATTACAACATTTATGCAGTTTGCGGCGATGGCTGCCTGATGGAAGGCATTTCATCGGAGGCCGCATCGCTGGCCGGACACCTGGGCCTCGACAACCTCTGCTGGATCTATGACAACAACCACATCACCATCGAAGGCAATACGCGCCTGGCGTTTACTGAGGACGTGGAGACACGGTTCCTGGCGTACGGTTGGAATGTTCTGAGAGTCGGCAACGCTAACGATATCGATCGTATCCAGCACGCATTAGACACCTTCAAGCAAACCAAAGGACGCCCCACGTTTATTGTTTTGGACAGTCACATCGGCTACGGTTCACCGCATAAACAGGACAGTTCGGCCGCTCATGGAGAGCCATTAGGTGAAGACGAAGTCCGCTTGGTTAAAAAAGCTTACGGATGGCCAGAGGATGCAAAGTTTCTTGTGCCAGACGGCGTGTACGATCACTTCACAGAGGGCATCGGTAAGCGCGGCGCTGAAGGCCGGCAGAAGTGGATGAAGCTGTTCGAGTCGTATCGTGCCCAATATCCCAGCCTCGCCGTTGAGATTGAATTGATGCAGAAGCGCGAGCTTCCAACGGGATGGGATCGCAACCTTCCTGTTTTTCCGGCAGATCCGAAAGGTATCGCCGGACGCGATGCATCGGGCAAAACGCTGAACGTTCTTGCGCAAAACATTCCCTGGTTCCTTGGCGGTTCTGCCGATCTTGGTCCCTCGAACAAGACCACCTTGACCTACAGCGGCGCAGGAGATTTCCAGGCCGACGACCGGGGAGGAAAGAACCTGCATTTTGGCATTCGCGAGCATGCAATGGCGGCGGCTGTAAATGGTATGTCACTCTCCAAATTGCGCGCGTTTGGCGCCTCATTCTTCATTTTCAGCGACTACGCGAGGCCGGCGATTCGGCTGGCGGCGCTCATGGAATTGCCCTCTCTCTTCGTATTTACGCATGATGCTATGGGTGATGGCGAGGACGGTCCCACGCACCAGCCTGTCGAGCACTTGATCTCGCTACGCGCAATTCCGGGATTGATCACTCTGCGCCCCGGCGACGCCAACGAGGTAGTCGAGGCGTACCGCTACATCGTGCAACTGCGAAACCAGCCTGCGGTACTGGCATTGTCGCGGCAGCCCCTGCCCACTCTCGATCGCAGTAAGTATGCGCCCGCCTCCGGCGTCGCGAAGGGAGCCTACGTGCTCGCAGATTGCCCCGGCGGAAATCCCGAAGTGATCATCATCGCCTCCGGCAGTGAGGTCAGCCTTGCAGTCGAGGCGCACGAGAAACTGCTCTCCGAAGGAATTCGTTCACGCGTGGTATCGATGCCATCGTGGGAAATTTTTGAGCAGCAGCCCCGGGCCTACCGTGAGAGCGTGCTGCCACCGAACGTCACAGCAAGGGTGGCCGTAGAGCAAGCCTCCACCTTTGGCTGGGAGCGATATGTCGGCACCTCGGGTCAGGTCGTGGGCATGAAAACCTTTGGGGCTTCGGCGCCATTGAAGGAATTGCAACGAAAGTTCGGGTTCGAACCGGACCAGGTGATTGCGGCAGCAAAAGAACAAGCTCGCAAATTCCAGGTAGTGGGCCAGCTTCCATGAAACCGGTCCACTACAGCAGTTCCACAGTTGCTGTCGCCCGACCGGTAATCGTGGACAGGTAGAAAAATCCAGGCGTAGGGACGTTGCACCGCAACGTCTCCCGCGCCAAGCGCCGAACCATTCGGGGATCATCCTATGAGAGGAATTTTTGTGACTTCCCCAGCTTCGGCGTTCATCACAAATTAAGGAGTCTTTAATTATGAGCACAAAGAGTGCAATCGCGTCCCCGACTCCACCCCCGTCTGACGCGGAACTGCGCCGTC
>Ga0126384_10001060_pt1 | contig 16002 bp, 15 predicted proteins | sample PanSoiMetPlot_36_FD_92543 | JGI IMG/M metagenome (GOLD analysis project Ga0126384, IMG submission 92543) | Tropical forest soil microbial communities from Panama - MetaG Plot_36 | ecosystem: Environmental > Terrestrial > Soil > Tropical forest > Bulk soil | place: Panama | collected 2016-02-17 | reverse complement strand
CTCCGCTGAACCCTACTTCTTAAGTAGCTTTCATCGGAACCCCCAAAAGTCAAGTTCGACATGCAGATTAGCACTTGATGAATAATTGTCATCTAATCTTCGCGCCGGATTTAGGATAAATATTTCACCCCTGACGGGGTGGAGTCTCGCAGGGCGCGGGCGATGAAGTAGATTAGCGAGCGCCTCGGATTACCGGCGAGTCGTTTTGCCCAGGAGGTTTGCAGGTCCGGCCAGTCTGCCGGTAAGCGTTCGCCGCGTTCGGTGATTTCAAACCCGGCGTTGGCATATGCCGGCCTGAGGTCCCTTTCGATTGCAGCGACATTCAGCGGCGCGATTCCCAGCCTGGCTAGCTCAGCCGCGTCACGCTCTTCATCGATACCAATAATTACTTCCAACAAAGCTTCCGGAGTGCACAGCCGGCGCAGCTCGCGCAACAAATGCGGCTCTGCGCCTGTCACCGCGCGCAGCAAACTGCCCCACGGAAAGTGAATGTGTATCTCGTCAGCCACGCCATCGAGGTCAGCAGGGAGATCCTCGATGGCTGCCTGCACGAAGAGCACATTCGACAACCCTCCTTTAGCCGGCTTGCGGTGAATCTTCTCGGAAATCTTTTCCAGAGGCCGAGCGCTCGCGTCGATCCCGATGTAGAACTTCCTCGGGTTGCGTCGCGCGCACTGGTATACAAAGAGACCGTCGCCGGTCCCAATATCGAGCACAATCCCCTCGCCGGTAGGGAGCGATGAGTTGTGCGAAAGACTCGCTATCGAGTTATCAGGTGGTTCTACCACGAATACGTCTTAGCATGGCTGAAGGTCCTCTCTGCCAGCACTATACTTAAGGGTAAGGGCAAAGGGCAAAGGGGTAAGGGGTAAGGGCAAAGAGGCAAGCGCCTAAGAATTGTCATATATCATTTCGCATTTCTCATTTTTCATTTGGAAGCTCGAGGTTCCACTACAGTGAGCGTCCCAAATGGAAAATGGGAAATGTGAAATGACATATGAAATATCCTTCGCTCTTTGCTCTTACCCCTTTGCCCTTTCCCTTTGCCCTATGCTCTTTGCCCTTACCTCTTTGCCCGTGCTAATCTTCATCTTCAATCAAACCCCGGTTACATCTCTTCGTAAAGGAGTTTTTGCAGATGAAAAGGCAACGCATTTTTGCTCTGTCGCTGGCTGCGTTCATAGTGCTCGCAGGCGCAGTTATCGCCGGAAGTGGTCGCACCGATGAAGCCGTCCCAGTGGCTCCGGCAATCGGCACTGCGATCGAAGACTTTACACTTCCCGATATCAACGGAAAAACCAATTCCTTGAACTCGCTGAAAGGGAAAAACGGTTCGGTCATCATTTTTATCTCCGCACAGTGTCCGGTCTCAAACGCGTACAACCAACGCATGGAAGCTCTGTCGAAGGATTTCGCACGGCGTGGTATTACGGTCATCGGTATCAATGCCAACTCTAGCGAGCCGGTAGAGGTCGTCAAGGCGCATGCAGCCGAAAAAGGTTTGACTTTCCCGGTGTTGAAAGACGCCGGTAATAAGATAGCCGATAAGTTGGGCGCCACTCGCACTCCTGAAGCCTATTTGCTCGATGCCAACAACAAGCTCGTCTATCACGGACGCATCGATAACAGCAAAGATGAGGCGGGCGTTAACTCTTCCGAACTGCGCGACGCCATGGAAGCTTTGCTTGCCGGTAAGCCGATTACCAAGACTACAGCAATGGCATTTGGCTGTTCGATCAAGAGAGTTTAATGCGCGTCGAACACCGATCTCTGATCCTGAGGAGAAGTCGATCCGGAAGGTATCGACAAACTGAAGTTTGTCGGACTTTGGGATTGCTGGCTGGAGTGTGCGTGCTGGTTGCAAGTGTTGCGGTCCCGGCGCAGAAGCGTCACGACCGCACGCCGCCAGCACCGGCCGTAGTGGTGCAGCAAGTCGATCTGGAAGGCTTCAAGCAGCTGCTGCCTTTGAAGCATTCAGACGCGGCGCGCACTAAGCCGTTACTGGTAAATTTCTGGGCCACCTGGTGCGATCCCTGTCGCGACGAATTTCCTGATCTCGTCAAGATCGATAAGGAGTATCGCCCGAAGGGTCTTGATTTCATTTCCATTTCTCTCGACGATCCACCGGACATCAAGACAGCCGTTCCGGATTTTCTCAAAAAGATGCAGGCGACCATGCCTGCGTATGTCCTGAATGTCTCAGATCCAGAGCCGGCGATTCAGACTGTAGATCCGGAATGGAGTGGCGCGTTGCCGGCAACGTTTCTTTTCGATGCGAACGGCGCCGTGGTCTTCAAACAATTCGGGCGCGTAAAAACACCCGAGCTTCGTGCTGCAATCCAAAAGGTCGTGGGCGGCACGCAATAAATCAGTTGTAACGCAAACTGTTAGTTTGCGATTGTGTTTGCAGTCTTTCACGGACGTCGCAAACGAACCGTTTGCGTTACAGAAGACATGGATTCGATCACACCAGAAGTAGTCTCCGCTCATAATCTCACCGCTCAAGAGTTCGCACGCATACAGGAACTGCTCGGCCGCGAGCCTAAGATGGCTGAGCTGGGCATCTTCTCCGTCATGTGGTCCGAGCACTGCTCGTACAAGTCTTCAAGAGTGCACCTGCAGCGCCTGCCAACCACGGGTGATCGCGTCGTGGTTCCGCCCGGCGAGAATGCCGGCGTGGTTGATATCGGCGACGATTGGTGCGCCGCCTTCAAAGTCGAATCACACAATCATCCTTCGTTCATCGAGCCATTCCAGGGAGCCGCAACCGGTGTGGGGGGGATCCTGCGCGACATCTTCACCATGGGAGCGAGGCCGGTGGCGTCAATGAATAGCTTGCGCTTCGGGTCGCTGGACCATCCGCAATACGGCCGTCGCAATCGTTCTCTGTTAGCCGGTGTTGTCGCTGGTATTGCTCATTATGGAAATGCGTTCGGCGTGGCCACCGTCGCAGGTGAAGTGGCATTCGATGATGCTTACGCGTTGAATCCGCTCGTGAACGCGTTTGCGCTTGGACTGGTTAAGCGAGATCAGATCTTCTTTGGCAAAGCTACGGGAGTTGGCAATCCCATTCTTTACGTCGGGGCCAAGACAGGCCGCGATGGAATACACGGCGCGACTATGGCGTCGGCTGAGTTTGACGAGGAAGCGCTCGAGAAACGGCCAACGGTCCAGGTTGGCGACCCGTTTTTAGAAAAGCTGCTACTCGAAGCCTGTCTCGAAGCTATGCGTAGCGGCGCCGTAGCCGGCATTCAGGACATGGGCGCAGCGGGCCTAACGTCGTCCTCTTGTGAAATGGCAGCTCGCGCAGGTACCGGTATCGAAATCGACCTATCGTTGGTGCCCCAACGCGAGACAGGAATGACTGCTTACGAGATGCTGCTTTCAGAGTCGCAGGAACGCATGCTGATCGTTGCGCATTCAGGACGCGAACGTGAAGTCGTCGACATCTTTCGTAAGTGGGATTTGGATGCGGTAGTGATTGGCCGCGTACGCGACAACGAACGCATGCTGGTAATCCACAACGGCGAGACAGTCGCCGATATTCCTGTCTCAGCGCTAACCGACGAAGCACCGCGCTACCAGCGTCCCCTGCAACCACCAAAGGCAAAGAGCAAAGAGGTAAGAGCAAAGAGCGAAGCAAAAAATACAAAGCACGAAGATCACAACGCCTCATTGATCAGGTTGCTAGCCTCACCAAATTTGTCATCCAAAAAATGGGTCTATCGACAGTATGACCACATGGTGCGAACGAATACCGCAGTGTTGCCCGGCGCAGACGCAGCGGTCGTGCGAATCAAAGAAACGCGTAGGGCGCTTGCCATGTCGCTCGATGGCAATGGCCGATATTGCGCTGCTGAGCCGCGAGCCGGCGCTCGGTTGGTGGTGGCAGAAGCTGCGCGCAACGTCGTGTGCGTGGGAGCCCGTCCACTCGCGCTGACGAATTGTCTGAATTTTGCTTCGCCTGAACGTCCCGAGGTGATGTGGTCATTCTCAGAAGTGATCGATGGCATGGCCGAGGCTTGTCGCGCTTTTGATACGCCGGTAGTTTCCGGAAACGTGTCTTTCTACAACGAGACGGAAGGCAACGGTGTCCTGCCAACACCTGTGATTGGTATGGTCGGCCTGCTTGATGATGTGCACCGGCTGATCCAACCTGGCTTCAAGAACGAGGGCGATCTGATTGCCCTGCTGGGCGAGACTCACGACGATCTTTCGATCAGCGAATACGCCGTCACTGTACTCGGAGAATCAAGCGCAGACGTGATAGCCAACGGTGCCGTCCCAGCGCTTGATCTGAATCGCGAGCGCGCCGTGCAATCGACTTGCCTCGCGGCGGCCGAAGCCGGCTTGCTCAATTCTGCGCATGATTGTTCCGATGGCGGCCTTGCGATCGCACTGGCTGAATGCTGCTTCTCAACTCTTAACACGCCGGCAGCGGGTGCGGCAGTTGAGCTCGACGCAACGCTGCCGGCAGCGAGCCTTCTTTTCAGCGAATCACCCTCTCGAATAATAGTGAGTTTTCCAGAGACCTCGCGCGAAGCGGTGCAGGAAATTGCTGCGAGCCATAACTGTCCGCTGACTGTTCTCGGCCGCGTGGAGGGCGATAGGTTGCGAGTTGATGTTGCCGGCGAGAGCGTAATCGATGCCCCCGTTGCAGATTTGGAAAGTGTCTGGCAGTCCTCGTTGGAGAGTAACCTGCGCGCCGAAGCAATAGCAGCGGCAAGTTAGGGGTAGGGCGTTGGGTGTAGGGTGTAGCAAAGAACTTGGGTGTTGGGTGAGGTGTAGTCAGACGATTCGTTGAGAGTAATCCCGAACTTAGAACGCTAGTTCCTACACCCAACACCCCAACCCCTACACCCTAATTCAGATGCATCCGGTCATCTACTTCAACAAGAGCATGCTGGAAGCCGTCAAGGCTCGCATCGCGCCGGTATCCTCAGCAATCCTTTATGGCCGCGGTGTTTTCACGACAGTGGCGGTCTATCAAGGCAAGCCATTTCTTTGGTCCGATCACTGGGAACGACTCACACAACACGCCGAACGCCTGCGCATAAGTTGTGAAGACTGCTCGAGAGAGAGTGTCGAAGGCGCATTAAAGAAACTCATTGCGGTGAATCGAGTGCAGGACGGACGTGGGCGCGTCATTCTGCTCGCCCGCCCCAGTGAGCACGTCTGGCAGGCAAAACCACCAGGGCCCAGAAAGACTGATCTCCTGATCATGACCGCCGACCGTCAAAAGGTCTCGACTTCGGGTATTTCAATCGCTGTCTCACCTTACCGGTTCAATTCATTTTCGCCGCTCGCCGGCATCAAGAGTTTGAACTATCTGGATCATGTCCTGTCATGGGAAGAAGCTCACGCGCGCGATTTTGATGAAGCCGTCATGCTCAACGAACGCGGCGAGATCGTCTCGGCAACGATGGCAAATCTCTTCTGGGTGAAAGATGGAACGGTCTACACGCCGGCGCTAAGCACCGGCGCAGTCGCAGGCGTGACCCGAAGCCGAGTGATCAAGCTCGCGGGTGAGCATTTTATTCCACTGATTGAAGGTATCTACTCGATGCAGGATCTGACTGAGGCTGATGAGATATTTCTAACATCATCCGGACTGGGAGTGGCGCCGGTCTCGACGTTCGACTTCCGCACTTATTCACCGTCAGCCGAGGGTCCCGCGTCCGTGCTCCGCAACGCGTTTCGCGATGTCTGTAAATGAACAACCCCGCCAAGGAGAGCTTGCCTCTTTCTCATTCTCGCCCGCGTTTTAACCGGGCGATCTGAGCGCCATCTCTGATATTTCGTAATGTCAAACGGCCAAGGGCAGACAAAGGATGAAGGATGAAAAAGGCTCGACCGCGTTTCATTCATCATTCATCCTTCCGCCTTCATCCTTTGCCCTTTGCGCTTTGCCCTTTCCCCTTTGCGCTATGCCGTATGTATAATTGGGCGCCAACAAAGCCGCCAGCCGAACAAATCCAAAGGACGGAATACCATCATGGCTACTGAATTAAAACGCGCTGAAACAACTGTTGAACGAATCGAAGAACTACTCGGAGACAGCGCGCGCACGTTGCTCGATCACAAGTCTCAAACAATCTCAAAGGACCTTCTCAATCTCCCGGGACCTGATTTCGTAGACCGCGTGAGCTCCGCTAGCGATCGGTCACCATCAGTGTTGCGGTCTCTGCAGACCTTATTCGACAACGGACGTTTGGCGGGAACCGGCTATCTTTCGATCCTTCCAGTCGACCAGGGAATCGAGCACTCAGCGGGTGCCTCCTTTGCTCCCAACCCGCTCTACTTTGATCCTGAAAACATCGTGAAGCTGGCGATCGAAGGCGGTTGTAACGCTGTGGCTTCCACTTTTGGAGTGCTGGGAGCCGTAGCGCGAAAGTACGCGCACAAGATTCCCTTTATCGTAAAAATTAATCACAACGAACTCCTGACTCTACCGAACAAGTTCGATCAGGTGCTTTTCGGCACGGTCAAGGAGGCCCACAACATGGGGGCGATTGCAGTCGGCGCGACGATTTACTTTGGCTCGGAAGAATCAACCAGACAAATTACAGAGATTTCGGAAGCCTTTGCCGCGGCCCACGAACTGGGCATGGCTTGTATTCTTTGGTGTTACCTGCGCAACTCGAAGTTCAAGACGCCCGAGGGTGACATGCATTCGTCGGCGGATCTCACGGGCCAGGCGAACCATCTGGGAGTCACGATCCAGGCGGATATCATCAAGCAGAAACTTCCCGAGCGAAACGGCGGCTATCTCGCAGTCGAAAAAGAACTCGGCAAGTCATACGGCAAGACAAGCAAGCTCGTTTACGAAAAGCTTACCAGCGATAACCCGATCGATCTGGTTCGCTATCAGGTGGCGAACTGCTACATGGGCCGTTGCGGTCTAATCAACTCGGGCGGCGAATCAAAAGGCGCCAGCGATCTCGCTGAGGCTGTGCGCACCGCGGTCATCAACAAGCGCGGGGGCGGCACTGGGCTCATCTCCGGCCGCAAAGCATTTCAGCGGCCGATGAGCGAAGGCGTTGAATTGCTGAATGCAATCCAGGACGTTTATCTCACAAAGGAAATCACCGTCGCGTAATCCCTTTGGGTGCGGTGACCTGTCACCGCTCTGATCCGGCAATACAAAAAGCACCGACAGGTCGGCGCACTCCAAATTTCCAGCCTCGTGCTGCAATCTTGTTATCATGTCTGGGCCGTATATTCCCCGAGACACCGATTTGCAGCCAGAACCGGCACAAACCGCAGATGTGAACCTGCTGCACGCTATCGCGCAACGCGATGAGGCGGCGCTGGCCTCGCTCTATGATCGCTACCGCGTAATCTTATTTGGGCTCTTGGTTCGTATATTGGGTAGCCGCGAGGAAGCTGAAGATGTCTTGCAGGAAGTCTTCATCCAGGTTTGGCGACGTGCCGGAGATTTCGACGAACAACGCGGCAAGCCTTTTACGTGGCTGGTGACGCTGGCTCGCAGCCGCGCCATCGATCGTCTCCGGCAGCTCAGCGCTCGTGAACGAGTTGTCACTGCTTCAGCTCTGGAGAGTCCGCCCGAGGCTTCGGATGCGGTCGCCGACGCTTTTCGGGCGGAGCAAAAGGAGATCGTGGCAGATGCGTTGCAACAGCTTCCGGACGAACAGCGGCAGCTTCTCTTGCTGGCCTATTTTGAAGGACTGACACAGTCGGAGATTGCGAGGCGGCTGGGCGCGCCATTGGGGACTGTAAAGACCCGAATGCGATCCGGGATGATGAAATTGCGAGAACTCCTGGGAGATAGAGTGCTTCGGTCCGTCTAGAAGCTAACTGCAGAACAGTTATTCATGTCACATGAAGACTACAAAGAGATGCTGCCCCTGCACGCACTAGCAAGTCTCGATCTCGACGAGGCAATGACGTTGGACCAGCACCTGGCCACGTGCGCTGAATGCCGCGCCGAGATGATTCAATGGCAGGGTACAGCAGGCAGCCTGGTTTTCGCGGCAGATGCCCTGGAACCGTCGCCGGAAATTCGCGCTCGTGTACTGGAAGCAGTTCGTTCCGAAGCGCGCGTGAACGAGCGGGACAATGTCATTCCGCTCAGACCGCGCGCGGTCAGGTCGCACCAACCTGCCTGGCCTCGAGCGCTGCAGTTGATAGCGGCGGTGATCATTCTGGGATTGATGGTCGGCGTAGTCTTGCTCTGGCGACAAAATCAGTCAGCAAAGTTGGCATTGACGCAGTTGGCCGAACAGCTACAGCAAAACAAGATTCAGCTTGAGCGTCAGCAGCAAGCGCTACAGGTCTTCAGTGCACCGGGCGCTCGCATGATGGAACTTGCCGGCACAAAGGAAGCGCCGAGCGCTCATGCAACTCTCGCCGTCGACAGCAAGACCAGGCGCGCTGCCTTGATGGCCGAGGGCTTACCACCGGCGCCCGCCGGAAAGGCTTATCAACTTTGGTTCATAGCTGGATCGAAGCCGATGCCGGGGCAGGTCTTCAAAACTGATTCATCGGGTAAAGCAATGCTGATGAGCGACCAGATGCCTGCCGAGGCTATGACGGCGGCCACATTTGCGGTAACTCTGGAGCCTCAGGAAGGAATGCCATCTCCCACCGGCCCGATGTACCTGCTGACCCCCGGTTAAATCAAGCTAATCTAAAGTTCAAAATTAGCCGCGGATAAACGCGGATAATACGGATCTGAAAAAACAAAGCAAGAAACTGTTCCGTTTCCAGCTTTTCAGATCCGCGTATTATCCGCGTTAATCCGCGGCTGATCTTTTGTGCCTTTTATCGCTGCCCGAAAAACCTGTTACACTACCCGCACGTTTTAAAAATCACGGGGAATGCCATGGCTAAACAGAATCCAAAGCGGGTGGAAAATACTATCTCTGATGAAACCGGTGAGTTCGATCAGCGATTCATACTGTGGCGGCACTTCTGCAAGCTCTACAATATCCCCGTCGAATCCCTCCCGAGCCAGCTTAATGAACAACAACGACAAAACTGGGAAGAACTGAAGAGTAGTCGTCTCCGTCGTCCTCAAAGCTGACCAAAACGGCGACAGGTCACCGCACCCCAAAACTAAAAACGGCTGCCGCGTCCGAGTGTGTAGACACCGGTGAGAAAAGGATTGGTTCGGCGTTCGTGGCCGAGCGTGGTCACGGGACCATGGCCGGAATACACAGTTACGTCATCACCCAGCGGCAGCAGCTTGTTCGTGATCGAGTCCAGCAATTGCTCAGTCGAGCCACCGGGCAGATCGGTTCTGCCGATTGAGCCCGCAAACAGCACGTCACCGACAAAGACTTTTCTTTCGCCAGGTTCAAAAAGAACGACGTGTCCGGGTGTATGTCCGGGACAATGAATGATGGAGAACTCGAGTTCGCCGACGCGATAAGTCTGCCCGTCTTCGAAGTATTCATCGACTGGGGGTGGTGTTTCAAAATCAAATCCAAACGCCTTCCATTGCGTCCGCGGAATGCCGATCCAGGCGGGCTGCTCCGGCAAGCCGGTGTAAATCCATTCGTCAGCTTTGTGAATGAGAATCTTTGCTTCAGGCTTCCGCCTTTTCAAACTGGCGACACCGCCGATGTGGTCCAGATGTGCGTGGGTGCAAGCAATTCCTTGTAACTCAAGACGATGATCGTCGATCGCGCGAACGATACTTTCAGAGTCATCACCCGGATCGATACAGATGGCGCGACGCGTCTTCTCACATCCGACGATGCGAGTATGCTGATCAAATGCCGTAACCGTAAGCTCCTCAATAATCATAACCAGGTCCGGCAAACTTCAGTTTGTCGTTGATTCGGTCCTCACTCCGGTAGGAATGAAATATTTGTATTTATAGCTCGTTCCGCTCCTCCGAACCCAGCTGAAAAATGGAGGAGGTCTTGTTCTATAAATATAAATATAAATATTCGACCCCTAGCGGGGTGAAGCCTACTCCGCATACAACCTATCTATTACCTCGCGGTACTTTTCATCGATCACGCGGCGCTTCACTTTCAGCGTCGGTGTCAATTCGCCGTTCTCGATTGTTAACTCATGTTCGAGCAACGCGATTTTTTTGACTCGTTCGTACTGCGCGAGGTTGGGGGTCAGCGCGGCAATCTGCCGCTCGAAAAGATCGATGATGCGTGGATGTTTGCAGAGTTCCGCATGCGAGTGGGTGTCGATACCCTTCAGCTGCACATAAGCATCGATACTCTCCCAATCCGGCACGATCAGCGCCGCGGGGAACTTGCGCTGGTTCCCGATCAACACAACTTGATTTACGAATCGCGAGCCTTTGATAAGTTGCTCGATCGGCTGAGGCGCAATGTATTTGCCGCCCGATGTTTTGAACAACTCCTTCTTGCGATCGGTTATACGTAGAAAGCCGTCCTGGTCCAGAGTGCCGATGTCGCCAGTCTTGAACCACCCATCTGCTGTGAACACGGCCGCTGTCTCTGCCGGCTTGTTGTAGTAGCCCTGCATGATATTTGGTCCGCGGACTTCAATTTCGCCATCCGCCGCTATTCGCACTTCAACGTTCGGAATCGTCTGACCCACCGTGCCGACACGATTGTCCGACAGCAAGCTTGCAGTGATTACAGGCGAGGTTTCCGTCAATCCGTACCCTTGCACGATCGGTAACCCAGCGCCGATGTAGCTGTATGCGAGTTCTTCCGGCAACGCGGCGCCACCCGAAATCAAAACACGGATGCGGCCGCCGAGAGCCGCGCGCCACTTCTTGAACACAACTAGGTCAGCCAGCTTTCGTTTCATCTCGAGCAGCACCGGCACCTGCTGGCGCTTAATAGTCAGCTTCGCCACTTCTGTTCCGACACCAAGGCTCCAGTTCAGCAAAGCCAGGTTGAATTTTCCGCGTGCGGCAGCTCTCTCTTTAACGCGCGCGAATATTTTTTCGAAGATACGCGGCACGCCTACAAAAATAGTGGGACGAACCTCGCGAAGGTTTACGCCAATCTTTTCGAGTGACTCGCCGAAATAAACTTTCATCCCATGATGCATGTACATATACATCGCGCTGCGCTCAAATATGTGCGAGAGAGGCAATACGCTCAGCGCTGCATCGTCTTCATTAAATGAAAAATGTCCGGCGGCATCGATCACGTTGGACACAATGTTTGCATGTGTCAGCATCACGCCTTTGGGCTCACCGGTGGTGCCGGACGTGTAAATGATGGTGGCCATGTCGTCAGGTCCTGACTGGTGAGCAATTTCGTCAATGAGTTGGGGCTGTTGCTCTTCCAGGGCCTGCCCGAGCTTTTCCAGCTGTTGAAGTGTCAGCAGGTCACCCACCTGCACATTCGCGTCCTCGAAGATAATGACGTGCTTCACCGCCGGGCAGCCTCGGAGCATCTCGCGCAGGTCGAGATAGTTTTGATGCTGGGCCATCACGAGCACGCAGGCTCCTGAATCCTTCAAGATGTAGGCGGCTTGCGTCGGTGTTAGCGTGGGATAGATAGGAACATCGATGGCGCCGGCAAACTGACAAGCGGCGTCCGTCAAGGTCCATTCGAGACGGCTTTCAGAAAGTATTGCAACGCGGTCGCCGCGACGAACTCCGAGTGAGTAAAGACCGGCTGCGAGGTTTCGCGCGCGGGCCAACATTTCGTTCGCCGATAACGCCTGCCACTGGTCGTCTTTTTTGTAGTTCAGCGTATCAGGCTTCGGATGGCGCTGTGCTACTCCCTCCAAAAGCTCAACCAGCGTCGCAGGCTCAGCGGTCGTGGGCCGCAGGCGCCGCACGGGCTCGGCTTCAGCCTCGAGGGTAGGATGCCTGGCGACGTTCACTTTAGCTTTTCTCCGTCACTGACTCCATTGAAAAAGATATCGAGCACCGTATCGACCATCGGCGGCAATCTGTAGCGGCGTTTCGAAAGAATCCAATTCGTCGCCATTTCATCCAGCGCGCCAAACAAAACCTTCGCAGCAACTTTCGCGTTGAGATCCGCGCGAAACACTCCAGCCTGTTGTCCTTCTTCGATCGTTGCCCGAATTAAGCTCAGATACTCGGCGAAGCCGGCCGCGGAAAACTCTTCCATAAATTTGGTTGAGCCTCGTAACTCGACCTGAAAGACCACCGCGAGATCGCGATCAGAGCCCAACCGTTCCAGGTGTAGCATAGCGATGCGACGAAGCTTCTCTCTCGGATCTGTGATGCTTTCGAGCTGCTTGCGGCCGTCGGCAATTGCCTCTTCCATGCTGCGATCAAAAATCGAGTGCAGAATTTCTTCCTTGCTTTTGAAGTAGAGATAGACCGTGCCGTCGGCGACACCGGCTTCGCGCGCGATATCCGCAACTTTGGAATTGAAGTACCCATTGTGGGCAAAGACGGTTATGGCCGCTCGCAAAATGGCGCCGCGCTTATCCGGAACAGGGGTTCGTATCGGCGGAAGGGAGCGTGCAGTACGCATAATGAAGTCAGTAGGCTTTCGTCCTTATGCAGACTTGGGCAAAAATGAATGAACAATCACTCAGTCGTGCTAAAGCGTAACCCGTGTCAGGACGACGTGCAATAGCAGTGACGGAATAATTACAAAGGGAAGGTCCGCCGGGTGCGTAAGGCGCTACTTACAATTACTCCGATTCTCCGTCGGCAGGCGTTGGGGTTGTGTCTTGAGTGAGCGAAAGCTGACCGCCGTGCAACCGCACATTGACATGTGGCGATGCGAGTTCGATTCCCTTCTCGCGAAACAGTCTTTCGATGCGGTAGTTGACATCGCTTCGAATCTGCATTTTTGCGCGAGGCTTGTTGGTCCAGATCAACAGCCGAAAGTCGAGCGAAGAATTGCCAAACTTCAATAGCTGGGCCTTGGGCGCCGGCTGCACAATAATGTCGTCAACTTTCTCTGCACTCTCAAGCAAAGTCCTGGTCACCAAATCCACATTCGTGCTGGGATTGACGCTAACCGGAATGGCAATTCGCGCGCGTGGGTCGCCGTAGGACCAGTTAATAAGGCTGTCTCTGACAAGTCTTGAGTTCGGCACGATAACAGCTATCCGGTCATTGGTCATCACCACAGTAGTTCGAAGATTAATACTGTGAACATCTCCTTCGTCCGTGCCGATGGTCACGCGATCGCCAACGCGAATAGGCCTTTCAAAGAGCAATATGAATCCCGCGGCGATGTCTGCCGCAAGATACTGCAGGCCAAATCCAATACCGACCGAAAGCGCTGTGAAAATGACTGCTATCGAGGTTAGATCGACCGCGAACGCGGCCTTGAGCGCATAAAGTACTCCGACTGTGATGATGAGGTATTGGACGAGCCGGGCGACCGTATAACGAATGCCGGGATCAATGTATTGGCGCTTCGCAATGCGGCGCTCGATCACGCGGCTGACGCTACGCGAGGCGTAGAGCGCTACGACGAGGACAATAACTCCCGTTGCCAGCCCGGTGAGCGAGACCTTGAAATTACCGATCGGTAATTCATACGCGGCGTAGTCCCAGATTCGCGTTACCACGTCGCGTAATCGCTGCCAGGTCGAGGGCGCCGGCGATTGGAGCAACATGAAGGCGAGACTGCCCATGTGCATCCGAAAACTCCGCAAATCGATCCAGGGAATTGAAAACACACTAATGATACAACTAGAAGGATGTAATCAGTAGTCAGCAATCAGTAATCAGCAGTCAGTCAGTCTTTGGCCTTGGGTCTTTGACTTTTCTGGATTGACCTTGGCTCCCACGAGGCGTTTTCTGCTTTATCCAAAAGCTGATTACTGACTGCTGATCGCTGATTACTGATCGCTGATTACTGATCGCTGATTACTCATTACTGATTGCTATTCGATTCCTTGACTTGTTTAAGCATCAGGAATATTGTGCTGCCCGACTCAAGCTTCTCGGGATTGTCCGAAGCCAACCTTCGCTCACTCCGAACAACTCCCTCAGAAGTGTCCTGGATTACGCAACCTGCACCCACAGGCGTGCATTCCATGCCAAGGGCCAATGTTGCCAACTCACGACTTCCTTTAGAAGGGAGAAAATCCTATGTCCTCTCAATTCGAAGATGAATGCCGAAGTGGCTGCCTTCACTCGCTGTGGTGTCTGTTCTTGAAGACACTGCGTAAGCTGCACCTTGTATCAAAGAAGTTTTACCGCAAGCATTGTTCCTGTGACCTCAAGCTAGTGGGCATCTCGTTCAATCACGTGACCGCTACACTAAACACTGATGCCATCAATGTCAGAAGGAATTTTGCCAACACAATTTCCGCCCCAGAGTGGACCACCGGTAAGACTTTGCCGATCGAATCGCCTGCCGTCTATGCCATCAAGGAAGTGCAGGGCAACAAGGTAACCATCAAGGCGAAGTTCACCTGCTTTCCCAAGAATGCCAAAGGTGAGATTAGAGCCACTGGCGGTGGCATCCTCGGAACAATCGATGCGCAGATGGTTAGTTTCACGAACGGAGTCTCGGTGCCCGAATTCGTCTCGTTCGAGCTTAAACATCACAGCATCGGAACCGGTGGGATCAAGTTGGATAACATTACCTGGAATTGGCAGTTCAGGTGCTGCGGCGGATCGGAATGGGAGCCGCTGCAGACGACGCACCATCGCATCTACATCATTCTTGAGGCGCCCACGCTGCCATGGAAGCAGTCGCCTTTCCCCGATACTCAGAATCCATGGACCGATGCGTTGGACTATGCTTGTGTTTGGGCAGCAGGAAGAACAAATCGGGACGATGCCGCGGCAGCTATCACGGAGGCAGTCAATGCGACGCTGGGACTTGTCTACGACAATGTCGCCGGGGCTTCGCATTACACCAGTGCTGGCCTGTCACTGTTTGAATTGACTCAATTCCTCAACTATCTAAACAGTGGTACGGGACTGGGCAACATTGTCAATTGCACTGATTGTGCCACCATCACAACGACCTTTTCTAATCTGGTCGGCTGCGACTTGCACGCGTCCAAGATGGGAAGCTTCTTCGATCTCACTCCTTTCCGTGGGATAGGTGCAGCTGCTTTTGGCTGTCCCGGCTTCGGCTGTGGCTTCAGTTTTCATGAAGTCGCCTGGACAGGAGCGCACGGTAACGCAGATCCCCTCTTCGACGCCTGCCTGCGGGTCGATGGCGACACGAATCCATGGTCTGCACCCTATTCAGAAATATTTCCCGTCGACATCGTATTCTCAACAAATCCCGGGGCGCCCTTGCCTTTGGCCGTGCCCTTCAGTGCAGCGAGTTACAAGGAGCGTCTTTGCACGAATGATATTGGCGGCATTGGAAGTTGCAATCCGATTGGACCATGGCCCAGCAGCAGCAGCGGAAGGAGGCCGGTCAAATGAATGACATCAACGCCGACGAAGAATATCGAAATCGGGTGAAGGCCAATTACGAGTTTTCCACCTGGGCTGGGCAAACCAGAGCAGGCGGCGCAGATGTCCGTTTGACTGACGTCCGCCTTGACCCTGAGGCCCTAAAGGGATGGAAGCTCGAGGAAAGTGAGGAATTGCCCGGTTCCAAACAACGTCGCGAGATCCGCTACATATATGCTTCGCACGAGAACAGTAAGCACCGCCTGGTCCTGACCACGGCAGAATGCAATTCCGTGCTCGAAGCTCATGAGAATTTAATTGATGTGGTTATGACTTACATGGCTCCGCGTTTGCCGCGCTGCGAGACTCGCGGGCTGCAGCTTGGTGATATCTGCTTTGGGAGCCACGGCGAACTCAATCTCTCTCTCATTTTTGCCCGGTTCAATATTCTTGCGGAGATAAAGAATGCCGGCACTGAAGCGACCGCTGTCGACGAATTCGCGCGAGCGGTCGATGCGGCGATCTTAGATCATTACAGCAGAAGAACCGGCTGATAAAGGGCAAAGAGCTAAGGGCAAAGCGCAAAGCGATCTCCAAGCTGCTCTGCTTAGGGTTTGACACCGAATCTTTCAACTAGCTCTCGAGCCTTTACTCGTGGCCCATTGCTCTTGGCCCATAATTCCGCGTCCGCAATCGGCGATCCTGAAAATGTCTTGACTTCCGAGATGGAT
>Ga0126384_10001059_pt1 | contig 16007 bp, 10 predicted proteins | sample PanSoiMetPlot_36_FD_92543 | JGI IMG/M metagenome (GOLD analysis project Ga0126384, IMG submission 92543) | Tropical forest soil microbial communities from Panama - MetaG Plot_36 | ecosystem: Environmental > Terrestrial > Soil > Tropical forest > Bulk soil | place: Panama | collected 2016-02-17 | reverse complement strand
TCTACCCGATCAGCTTTCCAAACGTACCTGGATCCGATCCGCCGGGAGCAGGACATAAGCCCGACTTCGAGGAATTCATGCCGGACTTGGCCACCGTCAGCGGCTTCTTAACCCCGGCAGAACTGGAAACAGCCAAAGCGCAATTTGCAGTTGATTTCGTTCAACGGCCGGCGTTTGTCGCCCGCTACGGATTTCTAAACAGTGCCGACTTCGTGAACACTTTGTGTAACACCGCCGGAGTCACGCTCTTGAATCAGCAGACACTGATCGATTCGCTGAGCAGCGGCGCGACACGCGCTCAGGTGTTAAGAGAGATTGCGGAAAGCCCGGAGGTCTACAACAAGTACTACAACGAAGCCTTCGTGGTGATGCAGTACTTCGGATATCTGCGCCGCAATCCGGATGCACTGTATCTCAACTGGATCGACGTGCTGAACGCGAATCCCGCCGACTCGCGTCACATGATCGAAGGTTTTGTGAATTCGACAGAATACCGCCAGCGCTTCGGGCCCTGAAATCTGATCAAGAACGGAACGTGCGGCATTCGCCAGGCCCTATCTGATCGGATAGGAATCTAGCCATTGCGATAAACGGTGCTCTTGCCATTTCACCTGCGGCTGAACGCGTACGAGCGAACAGTTCTTCCTTTTATTGAGGATTACAACGATGCTTCTTAGGCGGCGGATTTTGCTCGCGCTGCGGCACGGAAATAGCACAGCCGAAGGCCAGAACTGGAACAGCAGCTGACGACTCGCTCAAAGGAAAATCTCCGCTTGTTCGAGGTTTGACACTCACTTCTCGCGTTAGTCAGTGAGACCGAAAGATCCAACACCCTGAAAGACGAGGGGAACAGACGATGGGCACCCGAACCTATTCGAAACGAAGAGCCTTTTACGTAGCTTGCGCTTTACTCGTGATCGGCTATTCCGCGCCGGCGCAAAGCCCCGACCCAGCGGGTCCACCTGACGTTGACGTGATCAGCGTCGATACGTCGTTGGTAACGATTAACATTTCTGTCCGCGATCACAAGAATCGTCAGCAGCCGGGACTCAAATTGGAGGACTTCCGCGTGACTGATCAGGGAAGGATTGTGCGGCCTGAGTTCTTCGACAATCAGGGTCCGCTGAGCATCGTGTTCGTCATTGATGTTTCGTCCTCCATGCGCGGGCACTGGCCGGAGCTCAAGAGCGGCTTGAAGAAATTTCTGGCGAACGAGCACGAAGGCAGCGATTACACGCTGGTTACCTTCAATGAAAGAGCACAACTGGTAACTTCGTCGGTGGATGCCAAACAGCTGTGGCGAACCTTCAGTAATCTAAAGCCCTATGGTGAGACGGCCCTGTACGACGGCTTACGGTTGGGTCTCGAGGCGCTCGAACGAGTTCCACAACGTCACAAAGCGCTGGTCTTATTATCCGACGGCGAAGACAACAGCAGTCAGACGGGACTCGCGATGGTGGAACAACAAACGCTGCTCCATCACGCAACGATCTACACAGTAGGAATACTGTTCGAGCGAGAACTGTCTCCATACCAGGCAGATGGAAAGAAGCTCTTAAATCAATTGGCAGCAACGACCGGAGGCCTGGTTCTCTTTCCTGAGACTTCGCGCTTACCCAGCGTCCTGAATGTGATCAAAGCTGACCTGAGTAGCCAGTACAGTCTCAGCTACTACCCGCCTGAGAAAACGTCCGGTTGGCACCATGTTGAAGTAAACATCGCGCAGAATACAAATCGTCTCAATCTGCGTTATCAACAGCGCTATCAAATGAGGTAAGCCGGCACCTCGGTTTGATTGGTTGGAGGCAAATGATGCAGGGACCAGGCCTCTCAAATTCAAGATCTCATTCCGACGCGCAATCTGGCAGGAGGATCGCCGTTCCGTCTACGAGCGGAAATCTTTACACCATTTTGCAGCAGGAGGTCGATCTCGGTGTGCAGGCGCTCAACCGTCAGAGCGCTGACATGGCAATCACGCTGTTTCAAAGCGCGCTGCAAAAACTGACAGCCGACCAGCCGCTTTACGATCATCTGGTCCACAACCTGCTCCTCAGCTATAAGTTGGTGATCGAAAAGCTACTACAGAATGGCGACAAGTCGTTGGCGCTTGATTTTCTGCGGGCAGCCCTGCGCCTGGAAATACGTGGCGCGATGGCTGAGGACTCCACGTTTCTTCGTAAGTTTGCCGGCGCGTTTCAAAGCCTCGGGATCGTTTTCTTTCAAAATGATCTTGCGGAGGAAAGCCTCTTATGCTGCCGCAAAGCAATTGCGGTTTATGCCGGCCCGGGCTCGTATGTGAATCTGACCAATTCGCTGGCGGCCACTGGTCAGCCGGCCAGACTCTCAGATTTCACGATGGAGATCACCCCGCAGCAACTGGGACGGCATATCTTTATCGCCTGCGTTCCGAAGAGCGCTTCGACGTTTCTCAAGAATGTGCTTGTGAGTGTGACCGGCTTCCGCGATCTTTTCACTGTTTACGCGGCCGGACAGACTGAACATGAGCTCTACCTGCCTACACTCCGCGAGTATGGTCATGTTGATACTGTTACCCAGCAACACTGCCGCGCGTCGGACGCGAACATTCATCTGATGCAGGCCTTCGGCGTTCGTCCCGTAGTTCTGGTTCGCAACATCTTCGATTCGGTGATGAGCCTGCTTGATTTCTATAACAAAGGCGCATTTCAGACGTCGTATTTCCGGGCTGATTGGCTGACGTTGGATGAAGAAACGAAAATCAACTTGCTCATCGAGAACCTTATTCCCTGGTATTTCCAGTTTGTCGCCTCGTGGGACCTGGCGGAAAGGCAGAAGCGACTTGAAGTCTATTGGCTCACCTATGAAGAGCTGGTCGCAGACAAATCTTCAAGCGTTCTAAAGGTGCTGGAGTTCTACGGGCTGGGCGCGGCGCGGCGAGCTGTCGACGAACGCATCCACGAAATCGAATCGGAAGAACGAAAGAATCGATTTAATAAGGGGATCGCCGGACGCGGCAAAACCGGTCTGAGCGATCCGCAAAAAGAACAGATACGCCGCCTCGCAAGATATTACCCGTCCACTGATTTCTGCCGGATCGGGTTGTGAGGGAGGAAAAGAAAATGAAGCCGACAATACGAAACTCAAGGCGACTCGACATTCTTGGGAGTGGACGTAAGTCAGATCAGGAAATCTTTAGCTCGGTGCTAAAGGAGTGGCGACAGAGGTTTGCCTATTGGTCCGTGTTTGCCGCAGTTCCCGCAGTTCTCGTTTCAAACCTACCGGCGGCCCGGTCTGAAGGAATCGAGAAACCAAAACCAACGGTCCCTCGACCGGCGGCCAGGCTTCGTCAAAGACTCGAGATGAACGGCGGCAGGCGGGCTCTGCTCAAGCGGCAAAGCGAATTTCGCTTGCCTCATCAAGTAAACCGCGAGGACATTGTGAAGCCCCTCTCCGGACTCGACGATTGTCCGGGCCGTGTGATTCCGGGGGGAAACTATACGGACGCTGCACCCTTCATTGACTCGGGTGATACCACCGGCGCAAATGACACAGTCTCGGGCTTACCCAGCTACTATTACTACTATTACAACTATAGTGCTACGGGGCCGGACCATGTCTACGCGTTCGCTCTCACTGGTCGCGGCCCAAATCCGCGGATAGAGGTGTCAACAACTTCCGGAACCTACAAGCCTCTGATTTATGTCTTGGACGGAGGAACCGCAGGAGCTTGCCCGGCCGGCACGAAAAATTTTGCAAACAATGTGCTGGCGATTTCCGATAGCCGTTGGTTCAACAACAGTAATACGGCGTCGTTTAGCGCTAAATACCTGCCGTTGAATAAACCTCTTTACCTCTTCGTCGATTCAGCCATTAACGACGCCAGTGGTGCCGGCCCATATACGATTCGAATGCAGGACGTAACCATTGCTGGTTTCCCGAATCCAATTGATTCCACCGACATCTTTGTGAGTCAGCATTATCGCGATTTTCTGAATCGCGAACCGGATCCGCTCGCCGCCGATTGGGTCAAACTAATCAATAACTGCCCCCCTGGCGATACAAGTTGCGATCGCATCCACGTTTCAGAGGCATTCTTCAAGTCGGACGAGTTCGGTAACCGCGGATACTTCGTCTGGCGCTTTTTCGTCGTTAGCTTTCCGAATGTGCCGGGATCCGATCCCCCGGGCGGCGGTCACAAACCGGACTTTAACGAATTCATGAACGACTATGTCAGGTTGAGCGGTTTCTTGACCCCAGCGCAGTTGGAAGCCGCGAAGACACAATTTGTTTCCAACTTCGTTAATAAGCCGGCGTTCATCGCACGGTACGACTTCTTGAATAATGCCGACTTCGTTAACACACTTTGCAACACCGCCGGAGTGACGCTCTCGAATCAGCAGTCGCTAATTAGCTCCCTGAATAGTGGCAGTCTCACGCGGCCACAGGCGCTGAGGCAGATCGCGGAAAGCAAGGAAGTTTACGACAAGTATTATAACGAAGCATTCGTGGTGATGCAGTACTTCGGCTATCTCCGACGCAATCCGGACATCTTGTATCTCAACTGGATTAATGTGTTGAATGCCAATCCTGCAGATTCGCGACACATGATTGACGGATTCGTGAACTCATCCGAGTACCGCCAACGGTTCGGCCCGTGAGGACGAGCGACGCTGCGATCGGATTGTTCGTTGAGATTTGAAAATCTCTCGCGAACGTGCCGCTGAATAGTACCTTTTGCACTGATTACGGCCGGATAGGAGGAAAAGCAAATGAACCCGACAATACGAAACTCAAGACAACTCGACTTTCTTGGGAATGGTCAAAAGTCAGATCAGGAAATCTTTAGCTCGGTGCTAAAGGAGTGGCGACAGAGATTTGCCTATTGGTCCGTGTTTGCCGCAGTTCCCGCAGTTCTCGTTTCAAACCTGCCGGCGGCCCGGTCTGAAGGAACCGAGAAACCAAGACCAACGATCCCTCGACCGGCGGCCCGGCTTCGTGAACGACTTGAGATGAACGGTGGCAGGCGGGCTCTGCTGAAGCGTCAAAGTGACTTTCGCTTACCTCATCAAAAAGGCAGCTCTGATTTGGTGCCGCTGTCTGGAGCGGATGACTGTCCGGGCCGCGTGATTCCGGGTGGAAACTATACAGCCGCTGCACCTTTTGTGGACTCGGGTGATACGACGGGTGCAAACGATACGGTCGGGAGTGTTGCCGCCTACTACTACTACAGTTATGGCGCCCACGGGCCAGATCATGTTTACGCGTTTACGATCACTGGCCGCGGTCCCAATCCACAGATAGAGGTTTCAACAACTTCTGGTACCTACAGACCTTTGGTTTATGTTTTGGATGGCGGATATGTTGGCGCGTGTCCGAACGGCACGGGAAATTTTGCGAGTCATCCATGGGTGGTCATTGACAGCCGCTGGACGAACAACAGTAATACGGCGTCGTTTAATGCTAAGTTCCTGCCGTTGAATAAACCTCTCTACCTGTTCGTCGACTCGGCGATTAACGATGCCAGCGGCGCCGGCCCGTATACGATTCGAATTCAGGACGTAAGCATTTTGGGGTTACCGAATTCGATTGATTCCACGGATGTCTTTGTGAGTCAGCATTATCGCGATTTTTTAAATCGCGAACCTGATCCGCTCAGCGCGGATTGGGTCAAACTAATCAACGGGTGCCTGCCGGGCGATACAAGTTGCGATCGCATCCATGTTTCAGAGGCGTTCTTCAAGTCTCCGGAGTTTGGCGACCGCGGATATTTCATCTGGCGGTTCTACCCGGTTAGCTTTCCAAATGTGCCGGGATCCGATCCGTCCGGAGCCGGACACAAGCCCAGTTTTAACGAATTCATGGGCGACTATTGGAGGGTCAGTGGCTTCTTAACGGCAGCGCAGCTGGAAACCGCGAAGACGCAGTTTGTATTAAGCTTTGTTAACAGACCGGCTTTCATCGCTCGGTATGACTCTTTGAACAATTCCGACTTTGTTAACACACTTTGCAACACCGCTGGCGTGACACTGTCAAATCAACAGTCACTGATCAACTCGCTGAACAGTAACAGTCTCACACGTGCACAGGTGCTGCGCCAGATTGCGGAAAGCCAGGAGGTCTACAATAAGTATTCCAACGAAGCGTTCGTCGTCATGCAATACTTCGGCTATCTGCGGCGCAATCCGGACATCTTGTACCTCGACTGGATCAACGTGCTGAACGGCAACCCGGCTGATGCGCGTCACATGATCGAGGGGTTCGTGAATTCCAGCGAATACCGCCAGCGCTTCGGACCGTGAGCCCGCCAAAAGCTGACGTGTCTCCTAAAACAGGAAGCCTTACGGCCATCCGTTGAGCAAGCCGCGAACTCGTGCCGTCGCGTGTGACCGAGTCTTCACTTTGACCTGTCAACTTGATATCGCGTCCCGCTGAACACCTGGAATCTGCGATTTCCTTAATAACTTCAGCAAACTCCGCTCGGCACACTGCTTGTTATTCGCCAGGTGCGGCTAGGAAGCGATAACCGCTAGGGCTCACCGCACTGGGCCCGCTAGCCGCAATAAGATTTCCGGAAGACCTGCTCTTTCTTACTTTTAATATCAGCTTCTGTCGAACACCCCAGTCGGCGAATGTATGCGGCATCTCGCCTTCTTGCCCGGTCATGCGTTGAAAGCGAAGAACGAATCGCTCGCGGACTTCGCTTTCGATGCAGACGTTATCTACCAGAAAGGATCTCGGCTCGATGTTAAAGACGAAAACCTGAGAAAACGCCCCGACGATGACCATCCCCCCTATTTCCAACGATCGCCGCTTAGTCAGGGGATATTTTGTCTTAACACTCCTGGCTGGCAGCGTAACGTGTGTCTGGGCCATGACGCGTCCGTTTGCGATTTCACTGGGGCGCTGGCCCGAATTCGTCATGCTTGTCGCTTTGGGCATTACGATCTCGGTTTGCGGTTATATTGCTTACGCCATTCAGTCCGATAGGATTAATACGAAAAGTCGTGAAACCGAGGACTTAAGCCAGCTGCATTTTGCCATCATGGAAGCGTTGGCCACGGCGATCGATGCTAAGGACCAAACGTCACACTGCCATGTGCGGCGGGTTCAAATTTACGCCAAAAGATTGGGGGAGCGGCTGGGACTATCCGCCGCAGAGCTCGACGCACTGAATGCCGGAGCTCTGCTGCATGATGTTGGCAAACTCGCCGTCCCTGATCACATTCTCAACAAACCCGGCGCCCTCACAGCAGCCGAATTTGAAAGAACAAAAGTACACACGATCGTCGGGGCCGAGATCATGAGCCGCGTTGGTTTTCCTTACCCGGTTGTGCCGATCATTCGGCATCATCACGAGCGTTGGGATGGTCGGGGTTATCCCGATGGCCTAAGAGAAGAGCAGATTCCGATCACCGCGCGCATTATGTCCGTTGTCGACTGTTTTGATGCCATACGCGAAGATCGACCGTTCCGTCGACACATGACCCGTCACGAAGCTGTGGATCTGTTGCGCACCTATTCTGGCAAACGCTTCGATCCGAAAATCGTCGAGTTGTTCGTGCAGCAGCTACCGGATTTCGAAGCTGAGATCTCCGCTCGCGGGTTGGATTACCAACTTAACGGCTCGACGACACCAATCGCGCCGGCAGATGATCAGACTGATCGCCCCCGTGAGAAGCGCGCGTTTGGCGCCTACAATCAAATCCGGAATGCCCATCGCGAAGTTTATGCGCTTTACGAGATCGCCCGGACGTTCGGTTCGTCACTGGAAGTCGAGAACACCCTATCAATACTTGTTGACAAGGTCGGTCATTTGGTTCCCTTCGATAGCTGCGTCGTGTACTTATATGACACCGCGAAAGGTTACGCGTCGGCGGGGTTAGCAGTGGGCCTGAATGCTGAGATCTTGCGCCAGCGATGTGTCGCCGTAGGCGAAGGCGTAACCGGTTTTGTGTTGGCGAATCGAAGAGCCATCAATCAACTTCACCCCAGCCTGGAATTCACGGACGGCATTTTCAACGCTGACCGCAATTACAAGGGAATGGCCTCGTTGCCGCTCTTAAAGAACGATCTGTTACTCGGCGCCCTGTCGATCTACTCGACTGAGCTTACGCAATACAGTGACGATCAGCTCCGATTGCTGGAAACGGTGACCCGTTTGGCGTCAGATGCACTCGCGAATGCCATGCATTACGCCGTCACGGAATCAAAGGCCCATACGGACGCTCTTACAGGATTGCCAAATGCGCGCAGTTTGCACGCGCGTTTCGACGAAGAAGTCGCACGTTCACAACGAACCGGAAAGCTGTTTCAGGTCATTATGCTGGATCTGGATGACTTCAAACTTGTAAACGACACTTTTGGTCATAAGGTTGGCGATCGCATGTTGCGCGAAGTTGCGGCGCTGGTTCACAGTCAGTTGCGGGAATACGATTTTCTCGCGCGCTACGCAGGCGATGAGTTTGTTGCAATTGTACCGGATGTCGCCACCGATCAGGTTGAAGAACTGCGTCAGCGAATTGAAAAGCTGGTTTCCGAGTTTGCCCTGGATATTCGGGCTGACGGGCGGGCGCGCGTCGGGATCAGCGTCGGTTCAGCCGTATATGGTAAGGATGGTCAGACGCTCGACCAGCTGTTGGTTGCTGCTGATCAGGCAATGTATCGCGCTAAGTCAGCTCATAAGACCGGGCCGCTTAATCTAAGATCATCGGAGTCAGTTCCTCTTGAACCCACGCCGAAACCCCCGGCTGACAGCGTTTTCGTAGCAGCAACTGTGAACTAAATCTTGACAATTCGGCCCTCGATCTTTCAATCTGAAAGCGAGGTTGTGGGTCGATCCAGACACTTCCTCAAGACTCTCCGAACGGCACCTCCTCGCGACGAAAAGCCAGGTCCGAGCCCCGCAATCTTCTCGATGACTTATCTTCAGGTCTTGCAGTAATTAGTGTATGCCCATACTGTGGCCAGCGCCGGAACGCTGTAAGGATGTCACTCTCTATAACTCAAACCGCAAAAAACGCAACTTTGCTGATCGTAGACCATGACTCCGCCTCGCTTGAGGGTCTGCGCAATGTTTTTGAAGGCGCCGGGCACCGGACGCTAACGGTCAATGACGCTCCGTCAGCTTTACGGCTGCTTCGCGCTCAGCCGTGCGATTTGGTGCTATTCGATCTCGAATTGCAGGACGTCGATGGGTTGGCTTTCTGCCGTTTGGTGCGAGCACAGCCAGCAATGGAACAGTTGCCGCTGGTGGTGTTTTCAGCGGCTGATAACGAAGATAGCAAGGCAAAGGCTTTTGAGGCGGGGGCCGATGATTACATCGTCAAGCCCTCAACGGCACGGGAACTCATCTCGCGTGTTAATTCGCAACTGAGTATCGCTCATCGCGAATCTGAATTGATCGACAGCAATCGCGAATTGCTGTTTCTGGCTGACCTCGGCCGCGGCTTGCTGCGTACGCTTGGCCCTGAGGAAGTCGCTCGGCGGGTAGCCGGCGCAACCTTTGAAGGGACAAAGGCCGCACTTTGTGCCTGCGCGGTGAAAACCAACGCCAACAATCTCGCCGTGTGCGTCTTTGACCGGGAAGGCAATGCAGACAACGCGACGCTGCTGAACGTTAGACGTTTTGAAAAATGGCTCGACTCGCATCGCGCCACCGGCGCGGTTCACCTAACGCATTCGCGCGAGTTCTTTCTGAGCGACAGCAAACATGAAGTCGAATACCTAGTTCCTATCCGACTAAGTGGCAAGAATTTTGGTGCACTGCTCGTCGCCTTCAACACGATCGGTGACTGCACCGATCAGGAAAGTCGTTTGGTTGAAGCCGCAGCGAAGCAGGCTGCCTTCGCCGCCCAAATCTCCTCGCTGTATCTCGGCGCGAGAGAATCTGCAGCGTCACTCGCACAGGAAGTCGATCGCCGCACAGCTGAAGCAGAAATGCAACAGCGGTTCACAGAAGCGATCGTCGACACTCTGCCACTATCGCTCTATGTGATCGACCGTGAGTATCGGATTGTCGCGTGGAACCGCAATCGTGAACTCGGCGAACTGGGGCTGCCACGGGGGGCGGTGTTGGGGCGAAACATCTTCGAGGTACTCACAAAACAAAACCGCCAGCTACTGGAACGGGAATTTAAGAAAGTGTTCGCAACCGGAGAGATTCACCGCATCGAGCAAGAGGCTATTACTAAAGAAGGCGATACGAACCATTGGCTCATCAGCAAGATCCCAATGCGCGCTGATGAAGGTGACGAAGTCTCACATGTGATTACTGTCGGCGAGAATATTACAACACGCGTGAGGTCTGAGCGCGCGGTCGCGCGTGCGGAGAAGCTTGCTGCGGTGGGCCGGTTGGCGGCCGGAGTCGTACACGAAATCAACAACCCGCTAGCCACGATTGCGGCCTGCGCTGAGTCGTTACAGAAACGCATCGATGAAGGAGATTTTGAAAGTTCACCCGCAGCCGATGATCTGCGGGAATATCTCGGCTTGATGCGCGATGAGGCCTTTCGTTGCAAGGCGATCACGAACGGCTTGCTCGATTTCAGTCGTCTCCGTGCCGGCCAGCGTGCACCGATCGATGTGACCGACGTAATTAAGACTACTGCGCGTCTGGTGACGCACCAACAGCGCGGCGAAAACATTCAAATCGTGATCGAAGCACCGATGAATATAGCAGTGGTGTCAGGAGATGTCGGACAATTGCAGCAGGCTTTAGTCGCACTGGCAACGAATGCAATCGATGCGATGCCCGAAGGCGGAACCTTGACGTTTCGAGCCCGCCAGGCGGGCTCGCGTGTCCTTATCGAAGTCTCAGATAACGGAGTTGGCATTCCCTCCGAGAACATGACAAAGATTTTCGATCCCTTCTTCACGACGAAAGACGTAGGCTGCGGCACGGGGCTGGGACTGGCGGTCTGTTATGGTATTTTATCTGAACATGGCGGCCGGCTCGATGTTCGTTCGACCCTTGGCGTCGGCACCACGTTCACGATCACTTTGCCAGTGGCGAGTGACTGGAACTAACCTTCCATAGTGCGGAGACAATTACGTGGACGAACAACGTAATGCACGACTCTTAATTGCCGAAGACGAGGCTAATCTCCGTCTGGTGCTCCAGAAGGAACTGCAAAGACTGGGCTATCGCGTGCACGCGGCGCCGGACGGCGAAGCCGCATTGCGGAAGCTGGAAGAAAGCAATGTTGACGTGTTGTTATGCGACATCAACATGCCCCGGATGGATGGAATGGAGCTGTTGCGCCGGGTGCATGAACGACCAAATCCTCCGGAAGTCATCATGCTTACCGGGCAGGGAACAATCGAGACCGCTGTCGAGGCGATGCGGATTGGTGCCTATGACTACTTAACAAAGCCGTACAGCATCAATGAATTGGACGTGCGGGTTCGCCAGGCTGCTGAAAAACGCAGTCTCAGAGTCGACAATCAAAGACTGCGGGCACAGATCGAGCGGCAATCGTCGTTGCCCGAGATCGTCAGCCATTCACACGCGATGCACGAAGCCATTCGGCTAGTCGAACGGGTGGCGCCGTCTGAGACATCGGTCTTGATAACCGGCGAATCTGGTACGGGCAAGGAATTAATTGCTCAGGCAATCCACCGGTTGTCGAATCGTGCCAATGGTTCGTTCATCGATCTGAACTGCGCAGCCTTCCAGGAGTCCTTGCTGGAATCCGAATTGTTCGGTTACGAAGCCGGTGCGTTTTCAGGCGCAAAAGCACGCAAGCTGGGATTAATCGAGCTTGCTGACAGTGGCACCTTGTTTCTTGATGAAGTGACCGAGCTGCCTGCGAGCTTGCAGGCAAAACTCCTACGGGCCATCGAAACCCGCACCTTCTTCCGCGTTGGTGGCGTCCGCAAGGTTGAAGTGAATGTGCGCATCGTCGCCGCAACCAATCGAAACCTCGATTCAGTTGTGGGCGACGGAAGTTTCCGTGCAGATTTGCTGTACCGTATCAATAGTTTCCAAATTCATCTGCCACCGTTACGCGAGCGCCCTGAGGACATCGAACCACTCACGCAACACATCTTGAAGCAATTAGCCGGGACCAATGCTCCCGAAGTCTCTGCGGACACCTTTGCGCGATTACGTTCGTATTCCTGGCCGGGCAACGTGCGCCAACTTCGCAATTGTCTCGAGCGCGCGCTGCTGTTATCGAATAACGGCCGCATCACCCCAAACGAGTTACCACCGGAAGTTTTGCGGGGCGCCGGTGCGCCGTTCTATCCCGCGGCCGCTCCTGCTGCGCCAGGTGGAACGAACGCGGATATAGGGGCTTTGTCACAGTCGGCCTCGCTACGTGACATGGAGAAGCAGCAGATCATCAACGCGCTGGAGCAGACAGGTTGGCACCGCGGCAAAGCTGCCGAGATGCTCGGTATTTCACCTTCCACGCTCTACCGACGTTTACGCGACTACAATTTGGAAGCCCGGCTGAGGTAGTACCGATACCAGGTCAGCCACCAGGTGGGGTCTTTTAACGAGCCGCGCAGCAGGTGCTTCGCGGCTTTTACCATTTTCACGGACCGAGACACAGCGAGTTCAGGCTGCTGACTCCTTCAGGAGCTTTCGATCGATTTTGCCTCGATCGTTCTTAGGCAGCGAGGATACGAACTGGATCCAGCGAGGATACTTGTACTTCGCGATACGAGATTTGACGTACTCTTTAATTTCCTCTGCCAGCAGCTCGCGCGCAGCATAACTTTCGCGGACGACCACGAATGCTTTTGGCTTAATCAAGCCGTCACGATCTTCATGGCCAACGACAGCGCACTCGAGCACAGCTTCGTGTTGCAGCAGACAATTCTCAATCTCTGATGGCGCGACAAAGATACCGCCGACTTTGAGCATGTCATCCGTGCGGCCGTGATACCAATAGTAACCGTCGTGGTCCACGTGAAATTGATCGCCGGTCGTGCACCAGTCGCCCGCAAACGTTTCCTTCGATTTTTCATGCGCGTTCCAATAGCAAAGGGCGGCCGAGTCGCCTTTGACCATTAGTGTACCCATCTCGCCGGTTGACACCTCGTTTTGTTCACCGTCGATGATCTTCGCTTCGTATCCCTGGACAATACGGCCCAAACTCCCGGGCTTGATGTCACCCGGACGATTCGTAATGTAGATGTGAAACATCTCGGCAGATCCGATACCGTCGCAAATCTCCACCCCAAAGGTTTCTTTCCAGCGATGATAAAGCTCGACGGGCAGAGCTTCGCCTGCTGAATAGCAGAATCGAATGCTTGAAACATCGCGCCTGATGGCAGCGCCGACGTTCAGCATTGCATTGATCATCGTCGGTACTGTTGTCAGAATTGTCGGTCGATACCGATCGATTACCTCAAACATCTTTTCCGGCGTAGCGCGCTCAGAAAACAGCGCCGTTGCCCCTCCGGCTGCGAAAGGGAAAAGCAGATTAGTTCCCGTCGCGTAGCCAAAGAAAAGCTTTGGTACGGAGACTGTTAAATCACTTTCATTCACACCCATTGTCTTTCTCGCGAAGAATTCGGTGTTGTAGGGCAGATCGTGTTGCAAGTGGACGGCGCCTTTCGGATGTCCGGTAGAACCCGAGGTAAATAACCAGATCGCGATGTCATCGCGATGCGTGTCCGCCCGCTCGCACTCGGTGGCTTGTTGCGAGACCGCGTCGGAAAACGAAAAACACTTTAGGCGGCGGGAATCAATGAACTGTTCATCAATCGCTCGAGCGTCGCTAACTACCAGGATGGATCGCAAGTAAGTAGCCTTCCTGGCAGCCGTAAGAAAAGGATTTGCCACCGATTCGTGAACGATCGCGGCGCGCGCACGTGTGTACTCAAGGTAGTACTGGTAATCGTCTGCAGGCAGCTGCGGATTAACCATAGTAATGACGGCTCCGATTCGGGCTGCGCCAAACCAGGTCCATACAAACTCGGGACAATCCGGCAAGACTATCAGGACGCGATCTTCCAGTTCCACCCGGAATTCGCGCAGGGCATTCCCCACGCGATTCGACATTCGCACCGCCTCACCGTAAGTAAACGACTGATCTTTGAAGTAAAGGCAGACTTTGTTTTCACGGCCTTCCTCCAGATTGTGATAGAGGAAGTAATCCGCCATATTGAAGCGTTCTGGGAATTCGACGGTCACTTAGTTTGTTTCTGCGTCTTCTTCTGGCTTTCTCAGCGCCTTTGCGGAAATAATTCCAGGGTTTTCTTGCAGAGGCGCAAAAAATAAAATAGGCGCAAGAGGATCTTGCGCCTATTTAGCAAGTGGGCAGCCGGCAGCGTCGTGCCTGGTCGTGAGATATGTTCTTGCTTCCCAAATCTCGGGAAAGAATTTCCTGTCGAGCGTCTTCCGCAAATAACCGACGCCTTCCGACCCGCCGGTGCCCCGCTTTGCGCCGACCATTCGCTCGACCATTTTAATATGGTGGGAGCGCCACAGCGAGAAATACTCATCGTGCTCGAGGAGCGCTTCGGTCAATTGATACTCTTTGAAAAGCCTTTCAGGATGCGTCAGGATTTCGACGATTGCGCGCGTGCGCCGGCTTTGATTGCTGCGCCGTTCATTCGGGTCCTTCGGGGCATCCGTCGATGGTGCGTCAAATCCGCGCTCGCGAAGCAATCCGAAGAACGCATCGCTCAGCGATGGGGAGTTCATCCGCGCTTGCAGGCGTTTGTGCGCGAATTCATCGCTCGCAAATGTGCGCAACGTCCGCTCATCCTTGAGTCCCGAAGAAAACTCGATCTCCCGAAACTGCATTGATTGAAAACCGCTGGCCGGATTCAGCTCGTCCCGAAAGCCAAGAAAACTGATCGGGGTCATCGTTTCCAAAATATGAATTTGCATAACCAGAAGCTTTTCGATCTCGACGACGCGTCGCAGCGCCAGCGCTGCTTCGGCCGGCTGATTCTGGTTCATCGAAGCGATGGCCGCATCGATCTCGTGCAGAATTTGCTTAAACCAAAGTTCATAGGCCTGATGAACCGTAATAAAAAGGAGCTCGTCATGTTGCGCGGGCGAGGAAAGACACGTCTGCAAGTCGATCAGCTCCGACACGCGGAGATATTTGTTGTATGAGAGTGGTGCGTTTTTCCCGTAGTCGTCCGTCATAATATTTTCTCAGTGAAACTCTGTGGTTCTCCGTGTCTCTGTGGTAAATCAGCGCTAAATCACCACAGAGGTACAGAGAACCACAGAGATGCACAGAGAGAATTTCTCAAAACGCAGCGCCCGCTTTTTCTATTTGAAACTCCCGTCCATCGCGAATCTTCTTCATTTCTGCGATGATTAATTCCAACTCTTCATCAGTCGTATAAAAGTGCGGCGAGATGCGTACGCCGGCGCCGGGCCGGTAATCAACAATAAACTCACGGCGAATCAGCTCTTTTGTAATGGCCCCGGCGTTATCATCCCAAACCGTAATCGTCCCGCCGCGTTGCCGCGAGTCGCGCGGACTCGTCACCCGAAAGCCGGCCTCTTCCGCCAAATCGATCAGACGCTGGGTCTGCCGAATGTTTTTCCCTCGAATCTTTGCGACGCCAATCTCGTTAATGATCTGGTAACCGGCAGCCGCAGCATATAAGGCCGGAATCGCCGGCGAGCCGTGCAGGAAACGCGTTACGTTGGGCGCGTAATGCATCTCTGTTTCAAAGGCAAAGGGATGCTCGTGCGCCATCCACCCGGTAGTCTTCGGCTGCAGGCGTTCGATCAGATCGGGCCGCACGTACAAGTAACCCGCGCCTGGTCCTCCGCACAACCATTTGACTGAACCGCCAGTCGCGAAATCTACATTCAGGTCTTTCACACTGAACGGCACCGTGCCTGCTGATTGGTATGTATCGAGCACCACCAGAGCGCCAACTTCATGCGCGCGTTTGGTGATGGCGCGGGCATCTTGCAAAAATGCGCTCTTGAACAAAACGTGTGAGACAGGGACGAGCAACGTTTCTTCATCGATCGCCGCTAACATTCGATCCAACGGGATTGTGATTCCGTCGTCAGATTTCACCGCTTCAATTCGCAATCCATG
>Ga0126384_10001057_pt1 | contig 16019 bp, 11 predicted proteins | sample PanSoiMetPlot_36_FD_92543 | JGI IMG/M metagenome (GOLD analysis project Ga0126384, IMG submission 92543) | Tropical forest soil microbial communities from Panama - MetaG Plot_36 | ecosystem: Environmental > Terrestrial > Soil > Tropical forest > Bulk soil | place: Panama | collected 2016-02-17 | reverse complement strand
GTCAAAGATGGCGAGCTGCTGTGGAAACGAACCCTGGGCCGGCCGCTGAATCGAGTCACCCTCCCGCCGGGATGGATGCTCTCTTCAGTCAACACTCCGGCAATCATTTCCCTCGACGATCAGGGCCGCGTCACCCTCCGCTTCACCAATCCTCGCAACGACGAACTCACCGTCGAAATCAAGGCACGCAAACGCCCAGCCAAATAAAGTTCTTCGGTTTTGACCCTCAAATTACAAATTGCAAATCAAAAATCACGAATTATCCCTTGCTCCCCTAAACGATTTATGGAACTATTGTGATTCGGTCAACGTACCCATCAGTCATGGAATGGTTCACCATCATTTGGCTGCGTCTAAGGGCCTTCCTGAGACGGCGGCAGCTCGACCGCGATTTAGAAGACGAACTCGCCTTCCATCTGGCCCTTCGCGAAGAAAAGGACCGCGAGTCTGGAGTTGCGTCTCCAGTATCGGAAGCTGCTGCAAAGAAGCGCTTTGGCAACGTGGCCAGGATCAAGGAGGCTTGTCGGGATATGTGGACTTTTGCCTGGTTGGAATCGTTTGGACAAGACGCGCGCTATGGCCTGCGCGGGTTGCGTCGCAATCCAGGATTCATGCTCATCGCCGTTCTCACTCTCGCTTTAGGAGTCGGCGCAAGCAGTTGGCTCTTCAGCATTCTCAAACAATGGGTGCTGGATGCCGTCTCTTACCCCAATCCTGACCGTCTGGCTGTAGTGTGGGCTCTGGATACCAAAAAAGGTTGGACCGGCAGCACGTCCACGGCGGATTTTCTTGACTGGCGCGCACAGAACCAGGTCTTCGAAACTTTGTCCGCATGGACTTTCAATCAGTTCAACCTGACCGGAGGCGATTCGCCGGAGCGTATTCAGGGCGCACGCGTCAGTGCTGATTTCTTCCGTACACTCGGCGTGCAGCCCAGCGTTGGACGCGATTTCACTCTCAGCGAGGAGCGGCCCGGCAGCCCACATGTTGCCATCATCAGCCACGGTTTGTGGCGAGATCGCTTCAAATCAGATCCCGATCTGCACGACAAAACCCTGAATCTGGATGGAGAGACCTACGCCATCGTGGGCGTAGTTCCAGAAGATTTTCACTTCACGCTGTCAGGTCGGGCCAACGTCTGGACTCCTCTCGTGTTCACCGACAAGGAGCGCGCTGACCGTGCTACCGGCTGGCTTCAGGTCATAGCAAGGCGTAAACCAGGAGTGACTCAGGAAGCGGTCCAGCAAGCCTTGAGCACCATCGCCCTGAATCTCGAAAAAGAATATCCAGAAACCAACACCAACTCCGGAGTCCACGTCGATACTCTTGCTCACGAAATTGGCAAGCACGTGGGCAATCAGGGAATCTATACCGGCTTTGCCGTGGGAATCTGCATTGCACTCATTGGCTGTTCAAATCTGGCAGGCATCTATCTGTCCCGAGCATTGGCCCGCCGAAAAGAAATGTCGGTTCGCCTGGCCCTGGGCGCAAAGAAGGGCCGGTTAGCGCGACAGTTGCTTTCAGAAAATTCTTTGCTCTTGCCTGCTGCCATCGGACTGGGCCTGGTCTTTGCTTTGATGGGTGGAAAGTGGATTACCGCAGCGATTCCCTATGACAATCGCGGCTATTTGCCCAACTATGGCGAAGTCTATGTGGATGCCTCAACCTTGCTCTACGCCATCGGCATCGGAGTGCTCAGCGTCCTCGTGTTCTCTTTTTCACCTCTGCTGGAAGGACTCCGGGTAAACCTCAACAGCACACTGAAGGAATCCGGTAGCGCAGCATCGGTTACACCTGGCAGCCAGCGACTGAGGAAAGCATTGGTTATCGCGGAAATTGTTCTCACTCTCACCGTGCTCGTGCCCGCCGGTCTCACTGCGAAATCGCTTGCTCTTGTCCTGAGCGAGGATCCCGGCTTCCGTACGGACCACGTTCTCACCGCGGAGATGAGCTTGCCCCCTGCCAAATACACTGACAAGAATCAGTGGCGCTCTTTCTACACTCAATTGCTCGAGCGTCTGCGCGTCCTGCCGCAGGTGGAATCGGTAGGCGCAAGCCGCTTCATTCCCTTCGGCCACAATTCAGCTTCGGCTGAGTTCTGGATCGAGGGTCGTCCAGAGCCTTCTCCCGGCGAAGTCCCGGGAACCCAAATTACATCCGCGACCCCCGGATATTTTTCCGCGGTTGGCCTGACGCTCGGCAAAGGCCGGTTTATCACTGATCAGGATGGACCCGACAACCTCCCCGTGATCATAATTAACCAGACCCTGGCTCGCCGCTTCTTCGCGCACGAAGATCCTCTGGGCCACAGGATTCGTCTGGGCCGCGAAAATGCCACGTGGTACACAATCGTTGGCGTAGTCAGGGATGTGAAGTTGTTTGATCTGGGTGACAACCCAATGAACGAAACCTACACCGCTTTTGCTCAATCGCCCAGCCGCTCGATGGCCCTTGTGCTTCATACTACTGTGGAACCGATGTTACTCTCATCAGCTTTGCGTGCCGCCGTCTGGTCTGTGGATAAGGAGCAGCCAATCTCTGGGGTGGAAACCCTTGAACAGCGGATCAATGACGAGCAAGCTCCCTTCCGCATCTTCGCCCAATTCTCTGCTTATTTCGGCCTGTTGGCGCTGTTTCTTGCCGGCATCGGCATTTATGGCGTGATGAGTTATCTGGTCGAGAGCCGCACGCGTGAGATCGGCATTCGCATGGCCTGTGGTGCTGCGCGCCGCAACATTCTGGGACTGGTCCTCGGGGGCAATCTCAAACTGGTAGTCGCCGGAATGCTCCTGGGATTACTGAGTGCGTGGGCCGTCTCCCGCATGCTGAGCGGATTTTTGCCCAGAGTCACAGCCAGCGATCCCATAACATACACACTTTCCGTCGCTGTGATGTGCGCAGCCATCCTGTTTGCCAGCTTCGTCCCCATGCGTCGCGCCACCCGCGTCGATCCCATCACCGTATTGCGCTGCGAATGAATCACTGAAACTCAAGTTGCGGTGAGAAACTCCGACTCAACACTAACTAACCACGAGTCATCCCGAACGTCCGTAAAGCGAGCGGCCGCTTTCATCAGGCCGCGAGTAGGACGGAGGGATCTGCTCCGCCCAAATTTACTGAGGCCGCAGGCCGAGCCACGTAGCGGGCTATCGTTCTTGCCCCTGATAGTCCCTCTTCAAATGAATTCGCCTATACACCGTCCCATCCGGCAATGTCAGCGCGCCCTCCATCTTGTTGCCGTCGACCGTGAAATGAAATCTTCCGTCCAGGCTGTCAAGAGAGTGTTTCTGGGGGTCATATTTCGACTCAAGAGTGCCCATAACAACTTCCTTGCCATCCACAATTTTGTCCGCCGTGACTGACACGATATTTGGTTTTCCGTTAACTTTTGCAATCCTGTAAACGTTGACCTCGTCATGGCAAGGACTGGGTTTCACCATGCAGTTCGAGTTGCCGCGCCAAACACCTGTTACCGCTGCCGTGGCGTCATTGTCACTCCCCGGAGTCTGTGCAAAAGAAACGAATGCGACGGTTAAATAGAGAGAAAGCAGCCTGACGGCAAACGCTCTTGTCATTGATTTGGCTCGCTGAGTTAGACCGCACTGGTCAGTAAAGGTCAGCAGCTCGCGGCGAATTTCGTTGGCAACAAATCTTCTTCCGGCGAGCCGCTGGGTACGCGCAGGCAGTAACATCGACTTATCTTGCTTAGCCGCCGGCCCCGGCACCCTTTTCCGCCAGTGCGTGGGTCACCGCTTTCAGCGCCTGGGCACAAATCGTGAATGTGGGATTGGCGGCTACTGCGCCCGGAATCGTGGCACCATCAACTACATATAGACCTTTGAGTACCGCTTTGTTATTGGCAGGCTGGCTCCCGTCGAAGACTTCACCAAATTCATTTACCACGCCATCCTCATGAGTGTTACCGATCGGGCACCCTCCCAGGGGATGTGTAATCACCAGCTTCTTCTTGCCCAGCAGCAGACCTTGCCAGCCTGGCAGTGCAATGTATTTTCCGCCCATCGCGGAAGAGAACTCGCGTAGCAACGTTTCGATGTCCTTCCACAGCGCCTGCTGAGCAATGGGCTGCTCCCAACCCACGTCAATCTGATCGCCATCGACGCCAGCAAGCGAAATCTTGCCCGTAGCATCATCCTGACTCATGACGTTAAAGAAGAAAGAGTCAACCATCATTTCAGCTTCGGTCTGGAAACTGGCGGGATCGCTGGTATCCGGGGGAGCCAGACCAGAAAATGGATCCGCTTCGAATATCCCTTGCATGAGCTGGAAGAAATTGGGGCTGGCGCCCGCCTTGTCCAGTATTTCAAGCCCTTTCGCTACGAACTCAGCAAACATGGAAGGAATGGCGCAATCTTCAATCTTGATGAATCGGCCATTGAAGTTCATGGTCACGTGGGAAAGGTTGATCGGCCCTCGAGTGCTGTACACCGGCAGCACAGTGTTGTCGGGGTTCTTGGTTTTGTAGGCAAAAGCCCCAAAGTCACCATTCGTGGAGAATTTTGAGCCCAGGGTCTCGCTCAGCGACAGGTGATTGTCACGCTGCGAACGCAGCAGGATCTCTGTGGACCCGAGGACGCCACCCGCCAGGAAGACCATTGGCGCAAACTCGCTCTTGTGGTCGCCGTCGCTGGTGAAGTGATCTTCATACCTGACTTCATATCCCTGTGCGCTCTGGGCTATGAACAAGACTTTGGTTTTGGGTATGAGGGTCACTCCCGGCTTTTGCAGGACTCTCTTGAACAACGTCTTATTGAGTGTGTGGCGGGCTTGCGGCAGGCATCCGAGCATACAGCGGCCTTGACGCTCACAATGCGTATGGGCGGGAAGGGAATCGCTGTCTTTGCCACGACGAGCATCGTAATCCACCACCGCAAGTTCGAGTGGCTCCCAAGTCATGGGTACGCCGAGCTTCTTCGAAACCTGTTTGGCGGCGGCACGAAGGACACGCGCGCGGTCCAATAGTATGTACGCGCCGTCAGTATCCTTGTCCGTGGCCGGGTCTACCCCCAGTTGGGCATAGTCCGCCGCCGTCATGTCCTTGTTCAGAGGAAACTTGGTAACAACATAATTCAGCCATCCCCGGTTCGCGGCCGCATGATTGCCTGGAGGACCTTCCATCCACTGCCGCGCAGCGGTGAATTCCGTGTCGCCCAGGTTAAGTCCGATTCGCTGCAACGCTTCGTCCTTGGGCCGAATGGTGACGTTGGAGTAAATCAGTGATCCGCCTCCAACCCCATTTGCGGTCAGGATGTCAGCCTGATTAAAGAACGAGTATTGGTATAGACCGTCTGGAATAAGCTGGCTTCGCAAGACCGCAAAGAAGTCCAGCAGCCCTTTGCGATGGTCAGGGCGTGGCCAATATTGGACCGGCATGTTGTTGGCTTTGGCCCACTTGCCAAACGCGTCCCCGGTAAGGGGCAGAGGGTCAGGGGAGCGAAAGAATGTCCCACGCTCCAGAAGCAATACTTTTTTGCCTTGAGCAACCAGCTGCACGGCAGCTATGGTGCCCCCGAAGCCTGTCCCGATAACAATCGCATCGTATGCCATGACCTTTATCTCCTGGATTAGAACGCAGTCTGACAGATTGAAATGCCAAAGGAACGCTGAGAGTGGGAATTATCCGGTCGCTCTCATTCTCATATAACGAAAGCGCCAGTCCCTTCCCTATTGGGTGGTGAGATTTTGGCCTTAAACGTTGCAAAAATAAACCTTTTTTTCGCCTTAGCTGAATTAAGGCGCTGGCAATTCCACGGCTTCGCCTGCTGGTTCCACGGGTTCGCTCCTATCGCCACTCGTAATAATGTTATAAGTACATCGATAGCTGCTATCACGGTATCTGCCAGAAATGGCTGTACTGAACTTCCCTGTCCTGATGAAATGGAAAATTCTCGAGCGGCTGATCATCATAATTTCTAACGTGCTGGGATCGCTGTTCAATACGATGAATGTTTTCAACCCATAACATGCCTGCTTTGCTCAGAAACAGATTCAGGGCCGGAAGGACCTGCCGATGCACGTTGCAAGTTGGGATGCTGCTGGTAGTAATAAGCAACCTCACGATTGCGGAGACTCCCTCAGTCACTGCACGGCGAATATCGGGTTCAATTACTCTGGATGGAAAGCTTGACGAGCCAGAGTGGCGAGATGCTCAGGTCATAAAATTAACTCAGCAGGCTCCTCATCCTGGTGCTCCGACTCCGTACCTCACGGAACTTCGCGTGCTTATCAAATCTGACGCTGTTTACTTTGGGTTTTTGTGCCACGATCCTCACCCTGAAGCAATCGCCATGCATACGATGATTCGCGATGGTGATCAATCCGGTGATGATTCGATTGCGATAGTCCTTGATACTTACGGCGACCGCCGAACCGGCTACTACTTTCAGATCAATGCTGCGGGAGCCCGGGTCGACGGATTGATTGACCATCCTGAGAGTGTTTCCCTCGATTGGGATGGGATCTGGGACGCGCGCACGGCAAGGGTAACAGAAGGTTGGTCGGCTGAAATTATGATCCCATCGCGTACTCTGAACTTTGCTCGTGGGCGGGACGAGTGGGGACTTAACGTCCAGCGCTTTGTTTCGCGGGGAGGACGTACGTGGTTGCGGTGGTCTTCACCCACTCTCGATTCATTCCTATTCGACCTCAGTCGCGCCGGCGTGCTCAAGGGCGTCGGTGGCCTTGAACAAGGCAAAGGCATTGAATTGACTCCATACGCAACCGGGAAATCGACGCGTTTTTTTGGAGTGAGCCCAAGATCATGGCAGGCCAGCGAGGGCGGTGACCTGACCTGGAAAATCACGCCGCAGCTCGTCTCTGTCTTTACCGCAAATACTGATTTCGCTGAAACCGAGGTGGATGCGAGGCAAATCAATCTCACGCGTTTTCCGCTTTTTTTTCCGGAAAAACGGGCCTTTTTCCTGGAGGGAGCCAATCAATATACGTTCGGATTGGGGCTGGGTCAGCAGTTCATCCCATTCTTCAGCCGCACTGTTGGACTGCTCGATGGCACTCAAATACCTCTTGATGGCGGAGTGAAGCTCAACGGACGGGCAGGTAGGTGGAACGTGGCATTTCTCGATGTACAGACGAGAACCACTGCTGTCCCGCCTGATGTGGTGACAGATCTCGCCTTGCCATCCAACATTGTCCAAGGCACCAACCTGCTTGCAAGCCGCGTTTCCTATGACGTAAACGACAATCTTCGCGTCGGTACGCTGATCACTCATGGCGATCCCGAAGCGCTGCGTGAGAATACGCTGGCAGGAATTGATGCAGTTTGGCGAACCTCAAAGTTCCAAGGAAACAAAAACCTCTTCGTGGGTGGCTGGGCTGGAACTACTCAGGGCGATGCACCTCCAGGGAATCGCACTGGATGGGGCTTTAAAGTCGATTATCCCAACGATCTCCTGGATTGCCAGGTCAATATGAATCAATACGGCGATGGCTTTCAGCCACTGCTTGGTTTCCTGCCACGACCGGGCACTCGTCAGACGGACCTGGGCTGTGCGTACCAGCCACGCCCATCGAAGGAAGGCCATTTCGGTTGGATACGCCAGGAGTTTTTCGAGAATGAGTACACGCGAGTGACTGACTCGCGCGGGATTCTTGAATCGTGGGAATACTTCATGGCGCCGATTAACGTTCGAATGGAAACGGGCGACCGCTTCGAATTTAATTGGGACCCTCACGGCGAAACTCTGCTGGCACCCTTCCAAGTATCACCTGGCGTGATAATTCCTCCCGGTGATTACACATTCACCCGTTGGCGCTTCGAAGCGCAGACCAGCGCCCATCGCCCACTACAGTTTGGCACCACTACGTGGTTCGGCCAGTTCTACAACGGCCATCTAACTCAGCAAGAAAATTACCTGAAGTGGACCTCACCCAAAGGCCGGGTGCAGCTTGAATTTGACACTCAAAATGATTTTGCTCACATGCCGGAAGGCAATTTCGTTCAAAAGCTGTGGCAGGCCCAGGTGGCCTATGCGTGGAATCCCAATCTCATCCTCACCAGTTTCATCCAGTACGACACGGATTCACAGAATGTGGGAACCAATACTCGACTGCGGTGGACGATCAAACCGGGGAACGATCTTTTCATCGTCTGGAATCGCGGCTGGCAACATGTTTTGACCCGGCCGGACCTTAGCCTGATTCCTCAGACCGATCTGATCGCAATAAAGCTGAGATGGACGTTCCGTTATTGATCTCAGAAGCTAAGCGTCCAATTCCTGACGACCTTTTAAGACTTTACAATCGTGTACGGAGGATCGAATTCAGGAACTCCGGCGTGTCTTCCAGCGATCCACCTCAAGACGTATACAGTCTCTGGGTCAGTTAACCCACCAGTAAATTTGTTGGGAATCACCTCGAGGAGTCCATGAGCGCCTAAGTCTTTAAAGTAATCAATGTCCGGTTCGACAACGATGCATTCCGTTCCGTTGATCACCACTCTTGTTCCCTCGTGAAATGTCAATTGAACGTTAGCCTCTCCGAACTGAATTTGCTTCCAACTGGCGGTCGCGCCAGGATGGAAAAATCCGCTGCCGAACTCAGGCGCAAATAAACCTTGTTGAGCAGCAGTCTTGACCTGGTCTATCAGCACAGGATCGCAGAACGCAAAAAAACGATCCTGGGCCAGAGTGTCGTCCCAAATGACCTGTTTTAAGTACGTAAGGGGCGTTCCCGAGGGCAGGAGTATGTGGCTCATCGCCGTACAGAGGTTCAGGAGCGACGCCAATGCTTTAGGCTTGTTGGCCATCAGGTTTTCATAGCGTGCTTTACCATCAGCGTCGCTCGCTCCTGAAGCAAGGAAGGGATAAACCTGTTTGACGCTGTCCCAACCCGCAGCCGTGAAATTGAACTTGTTCTTCTTCGGAAGCAGCATTAAATCAAGACCAGCCGGACGCTGAGAAGAGAGTGGCACAGGAACAAAACCAGCCGAGTAATAGCCGTCAGCCGTAGCCACTACCCGGTAGTTGTCAACGAAGTTGTCATGAAACGGTAGATTTGTAAACCGCACTGACGGGTCAGAAAGCTCCTGGTTGACGATCGGCTTTTGATTTCCATCGAATATGCGAAATAGCACATCTACGCCGTCTACGAGGGGTTGCCGGGTACCATCGTAAAGATTAATCGTTAGCGTCGAAGTTGCAGGTGCTGTTGCGAAACTGCTCATTGCAAACCCTCCTCATACTTGAGACACCAAAGCGCTGCAGGTTTTGCCTCAGACTTGTCAGAGGCCCAAATAAGAAAACGGAATGCAGAGCCTGGGGCCTTTGAGACTAAACTTCTCGATAAATAGTGACTTCAGAAGCGAAAGCGTTACAAGTTTTGCGTCGAACGGTCAGGACAAACTCAGCCGTCAGGCTGAATGCCGGACTCTAACTAGCTTATTTTGTTTAACCGCCATGCTGCTGGATGATTCTCGCAATTCTGACATGGTTGTGGTTTGGTTTTCCGCCACGCTATTTTGCGGATCGCTCTGGTCTGAGCCAAAGGCTAATTGCCTCGCCGTGGCGGACTATTTACCGCGTGTCTGTCGCGCCACCTCATACATCACCACGCCCGCAGCCACAGAAACATTCAGTGATGGCACCTTGCCCATCATTGGAATCGATACCAGATAATCGCATTTCTCGCGGACGTGTTCGTGCAGGCCGTGGCCTTCAGCGCCCAGAACCAGCGCGCAGTCCATCTTGTAATCCACTTGATCGTAGGATTGCTTTGCACGCTCGTCGAGTCCAACGGTCCAGATATTCCTGGCCTTGATGTCTTCAATGGCGCGCCCGATATTTGTTACCTTTGCGATCGGCAGATACTCCGTGGCTCCGGCTGAGGCCTTCACCACCGTGCCGGTTACCCCGGTTGCGCGCCTTTCAGGAATTACGATGCCGTCAGCGCCCGCAGCTTCGGCTGTGCGGATGATCGCGCCCAGATTGTGCGGGTCTTCAATGCCATCCAGCACTACAACAAAACTGAACTGCCCGCGTTTGTTCTTGAGTATGTCGTCCAAATCACCATATTGCTTTTCTGCCGTAACGGCCACCACGCCCTGATGATTGGCTGTATTCGCCAGTCGCGTTAGCTGATCGCGTGGAATTGTACGTACCGCCACTCCGGCTGCGCGGCACAGCTCCGCAATCTTTCGCAACCGATTGTCGTTGCGGCCTGTGGCCACAGCCACATACTCAAATCCACGGCCGCGCGCCGCCAGCGCCTCTTCCACCGCGTGAATGCCATAGATCACCGGCATGTCAGGAAGTATAACTGGCAACCCGCTAGCAGCTAGTAGCTCGCAGCTGGAAGCTGTATTATTACCTCCAGCCGCCAGCACTTCTTGCCCAGGGCGATCGGCAACTCTCAGGAACAACGTCTTTTGTTTGGAGTTGAAAAGGTGCATATGCCTTCCCTGCAAAGAAGAGGGCCAACGGTAGTGCTTTCCATTGCCGGCTACGACCCTTCTTCCGGCGCCGGCGTTACTGCAGACATCAAAACCATCGCCGCTCACGGTTGCTATGCAATTACCTGCATTACTGCGCTGACAGTGCAATCAACTCAGGGCGTAAGACGCTTTGAAACAGTGGATGCCAGTGTGATCACGGAAACGTTGGAAGAACTGGCTGGCGATTTTTCTATCGCCGCCGTCCGCATTGGAATGCTGGGTTCTGCAGAAGCTGCTCGTGCAGTCGCCGCTTTTATCCGGCGTCATCGTTGTTCGAATGTAGTTCTTGATCCGGTGCTGAAGTCGTCTTCAGGAACAGATCTGATTTCCCGCGATGGGGCACAGGTGCTGAAGGAAAAATTGCTGCCGCTCGCCCACGTGATCACTCCCAATCTTGATGAAGCTGCCGCACTGACTGGACTCCCGGTCGGCAACCTGGATGAGATGAAGGCTGCTGCGCTTCAATTGCGCAGACTCGGCGCACAGAACGTGATCATTACTGGAGGTCATCTTAATCCGCCGGTCGATTTACTCAGCCTTGCTCAAACGCCGGAAATCAAGTTGTTCAAAGGGAAGAAAATCACTAGCCACTCGACCCACGGCACTGGATGCGCCTTTGCGACTTCGCTGGCCTGCAATCTCGCGCTGGGCAGCAATCTGATTGAAGCGACCAGGACCGCCAAATTGTATGTGACTGCTGCGCTGCGCCGGGCCGTCCATCTGGGCAAAGGCACAGGGCCAATCAACCACCTCGCCGCCTTCAGCCGCTGAACTTAGGTTTTCAGTTTGTCATCCCGACCGTCCGTAAAGCGAGCGGCCGCCGTCATCAGGCCGCGAGTAGGACGGAGGGATCTGCTCTGCCCAAGTTTCCTGAGGCCGTAGGCCGAGCCACACAACTGAATTTGCGTGTCCCGGGCCTGCTGTGGATTCGCGGCAAAATTTTGGCACTTTTGGCAACCTGTCCCGGCGTGCCGTGGATTACGGCGATTTTGGCAATCTCTTCTACCGCGGTGGTCTTTGCTGTAACTGCGGCTGCTGCTGATTCTGTTGCGGCGGAGGCGCATTTTCCTGGTTCTGCTGTGGCGCAGGTTTGTCCACCACGACCCGGTTGTCGCGAGTACGAAGCGTCGGCGGCGCGCCAGTGCGGCGCTTGGCAGCGACCTCTGCCTGCATTTTGGTTTCAACCAGGGAATCGCTCTGCAGTGCCACCTGCTCCAGCGACCGTCCTTCAACCTCCGGACGCGTGGAAACTGCAACCCTTGCACCAGCGCGCTCGGCAGCACGCGCGCGCTCATAAAAATCCTGGGCCGTTTCTTTGTCCCCATCCATCTCTGCCAGGTAACCCATATTGTTCAGCGCAAATGCATTTCTGGGATCAAGCTTGTAGGCTTGCTGGAAGTATTGTCGTGCCGTCTTGCGGTCGTTGCGGTTCATGGCGGAGACAGCCCTCAAATTCAGCCGCACTACCTGGTTCGAACGGTCTTCCGAGTTCGACAACTCTTTTCGCGTCTTCTCGGCATTGCGCGCCGCAATTTCGCTGATCGGTCTGCCGCGCCAGTCTTTGTCGATAGCCGCCATCACCGGATCTTGCGCTCCGGTCGCTGCCGCTTGGTTGTAGTACTTAATGGCCTGCTCCAGCTCCCCTTCTTTCTCTTTGGCAAATCCCATATTGTTTAGGGTGAACGCATTTTTGGGTTCAATCGCCAGCGCCTGTTGCAGTATGAGGTCGGCTTCCGGCGCGCGCTCTTTTTTCAGCAGGCTGATGGCGTCGCTGTTCATGCGATTCACTTTCATTGGACCTTCAGCCGTACGACCGGCGACCACAGCTACAGCTTTGCCTTCAACTTCTTTTGTCGTAGACCGGTCCACGACGGCTTCTGAAGTGTTCGCTTGCGCCTGATCATAAAAACGCTGCGCCCGGTCCATATCGCCTTCCAGCTCTGCTACGTATCCCAGATTGTTCAATGTGAAAGGATCGTTGGGATCGATCAAATAAGCCTTATAGAAAAACCGTTTGGCCTTATTGACATCGTGCTTCTTCAGCGCCTGCACTCCATCGCGATTGAGCTGCTGCACTGGAGTGTATTTGCTTTTCTTGGGCAAAGGAATGCGCAATGTCTTGTCCTCACCAGAAAGCGTCTGCACCAGCAGAAAACACGAGAACAATACAAGAAGGATTGGGAACAGTTTGTGCCGCATCAATTCTTTGGGTCCTTTTTCCGCCCACAAGGGACAGAAGCTCTGCTTCTCGGTTGGATGGCTTTCACGAACTTTAGGTTGGGCTGCCCGCTGTAACCTGTTCCCTGTCCCCTGTCCCCTAACTTGGGCCATCTGAGCTGCTGCCGTCAGCATCCAAGTTGATTGGCTATGAAGGGTTCCCCATTAGCAATCATCTCCCTGTCACTGTTGTCGGCTGCCTTGGCGTGGCCGCAGACGAATTCGCCTGAACCGCAACCTGCATCGGGTGCGCCTAAGACGCCGATGGGAAGTCCGCAGACCACAGGTCCCACTACGCAAGGGACACAGCCTGCAACTCCGAAACAGCAGTCGCAGCCGATGCCATCGCCGCAGCTTTCTACACCGCAGCAGCCTCTCTCGCCTGCGCTGCCGCTGATCGCAATGCCGGTGAACCCGCCGCCTAATGAGCCGGAACAGCCGAAAACGGAAATATTCGATAGCTCCGGCACTGGATTGACCACGGACGGCCACGATCCAATTCTCGATCCCCCACCGCTTCCCGAAGGCAATGCAACCTTAGTGGGTGGAATTGTGAGCGGTGTAGATCACGTCCGAAGCAAAATGACGTTGAGAGTTTTTGGCGGCGGGCACTGGAAGATTGCCTACGATGAGCGTACCCACATTTTCCGCAACGGCGCGGAAACCACCCAGCTCGCAATTAAAAAAGGTGAGCGCGTTTATGTGGACACCATGTTCGACGGCAAGAAACATGAGGTCTTTGCGCGCAATATTCGCGTAGGAATTCAGTCGCCGGCGGCCGATGCCGACGGCCAGATCACTGAAATAGACACATCCTCTGGCTCGGTGACCTTGCGCGATCGCATCAACTCTTCGCCTATTCAATTCAGCGTGAATAACGAAACGCGTATCGTGTATGGCACCAATCCAGCATCTTTGAATCAGCTGAAGCCAGGATCGCTTGTCCACGTAAGATTCTCTCCGGAACGCGTCAATCGCGGCCTCGCGCGGGAGATCACGATCATCGCTGCGCCCGGCTCCGCATTTACTTATGTCGGGAAAATCACCTATCTCGACATGCATCGCGGGCTCCTGGCTATGGAAAACTCTCTTGATCAGAAGAATTACGAGATTCACTTCGATCCGGCACAGATTGAGGGCAGAGACAATCTGGCCATCGGGTCTGAAGTAAGGATCGTCACCGTGTTCCAGGGCAGCCACTACATGGCACAATCCATCACTTTGACTAAATCGGCGGAAGCCGCGAATACCGAAAAGGAATAGGTTTTAACGACAGAAAAAATAACGGCGATGTCCCGCGTGGGCATCGCCGTATGTTTATTCAGCTCAGGTTGATTATTTCTTTTTCAGGAGCAGTCCTCCGGCAAAAACCGCCAGCGCCGCCAGTAGCCATTCAATTCGCCAGATTTGGACTGCCTGCCAATCCAGCACCGTGGTCGCACTGTAGAGAAAACCTGTAATTGCAGCCGCAACAATGCATGCTACTCCCAGGAACAGCGCTATCAGCGAGCCGGTTGTCTGTCCCATCGCCTCGCGCAAAGAGGCAAAATCGAACCACTCACGAATTCCCGTAGTGCCCGGTGTGAGATTGCCTTGCCGGTCAGCGCCACAAATGTGACAGAATCGGGAACCCATCAAAAAATCAGTACCGCAACGGTCACACACCTGTCCGGTAGCATCGGTCTGAAAGGGTTCCTGTCTGACAGGAACGGCTGGTTTCCAGAATTCTTGCCTTTCATCATAATTCCGAGCTAGTTGTCCCATGGAAAGACCCTCTTGTTTTGCAAGTGAGAGACGCACTCCGCTTGCCAAAGCCATTTTCCTTTAAGCTATTGGTAACAGGCAGGTTACACCACTGCCCTGGCTATCATGCCCTCCACCGGAGCAATAATTACGCAGTAAAAAGGTTCAGGGTTTAACTTTAGTTTCGACGAGGCATGCGGATCACCTTAGGGTTTTCCTGGCTCTTCATCCAGAAACCCAGCAAAACCAGGTCAGCTTCGCAAAAGGTGAGGTCCTCAGGGCGCAGAGAACCATCATTGAAAATGTACTGGTCCAGCAGAGAATGGAGGCGGTCGATGGAAATCCTCAGATAACCAGCAGCTTCCGCTTCCGTGTAGTACTCCTTGATCGGCTTGAGCGACTTTGACATAGAAGTTTTTTCGTCCAATGCTTTCTGGGGGAGAAAACAGTCACTGTTTTAGCTCTTCTACGCGGACTTGGACATAAGGTAAACTTCCTCATAGCGGCTCCCATGACACCTTACCAGTGCATTTTTCAGCCTGCCTGGGTGAAAATGCTGTTTTTGCCCTTATTTTTCGTTGCCTTAGGGGTAAACGTGGCCCTGGCTGGCGACGCAGCCACCCCCGCCGCTTTTGACGCCCTTACCCGCAGCGGTTTTGAACACTATTACAGCCTTGAGTACGACAAGGCCATTTCCGACTTCCAGAAGGCCGTAGAAGCCAATCCTGACGATGCCAGGGGCTATAACCACCTCCTGGAAGCCCTCTTGTTCCGCGAGCTTTACAAACATGATGCCCTCGATACCAGCCTCTATACCCAGGACGGTTTTCTAAATAGTAAACAGATTGTGCTGGATGCGGCTGTCAAGCAGCGCATCAAGGATCTGGGCGATAAGGCCCTCGCCATCTCAGAGAAGCGCCTTAAATCCAACCCCCAGGACGTTCAGGGCCTGTATTCGCGCGGAGTAACCCGGGGTCTGCGCTCGACCTACCTGGGGCTGGTGGAAAAGGCGTGGTTTTCAGCGCTGCGGAATGCCCTTGGATCGCGCAGCGACCATGAAGCTGTCCTGACTCTCAAACCTGATTTCACTGATGCCAAGACCGTGGTTGGCATTCACAATTACATCGTCGCCGTATTGCCTTTGCGCACCAAGATTCTGGCCAGCATTATCGGCGTGACCGGCGACAAGAAGAAGGGCCTTGAATATCTCGCGGAGGCCGGCAAGGCCGGAGGGGAATCGAGTGTTGACGCCCGAGTGGCCCTCGCGCTCTTCCTGCGCCGCGAACAACGGTATCCAGAGGCTGTCAAGGTCGTGCAGTCGCTGGTGCAGGAGCATCCCCGGAACTTCCTGTTTGCTCTGGAGCAGGCCAATCTGGCAAAGGATGGCGGCAAAGGTCCTGCAGCCGTTGCAGCTTACCGGGCTCTGATCGATGCCAGTAAGGACGGGAAATACCCCGATCCTCACATGGAGCTGGCCCAATTTGGGCTTGGTGAGGCCCTGCGCGGGCAAAACCGTTATCCTGAGGCCATCCAGGCCTATGAGGCAGCCGGCAACGGCACCAGCACCAACCATGAACTGTGCCAACGGGCTTTG
>Ga0126384_10001056_pt1 | contig 16026 bp, 14 predicted proteins | sample PanSoiMetPlot_36_FD_92543 | JGI IMG/M metagenome (GOLD analysis project Ga0126384, IMG submission 92543) | Tropical forest soil microbial communities from Panama - MetaG Plot_36 | ecosystem: Environmental > Terrestrial > Soil > Tropical forest > Bulk soil | place: Panama | collected 2016-02-17 | reverse complement strand
CTGGTAGTCGACGAGCCGGGCCACTGCCTCGCCAAGCGTCGGATGAAGCCCGGGGGCAAACTCGTCCTCGATGCGCCCCATCAGGGCGAGGAACATCGGGCCGCGCGCGCCCAGCGAGCGGGCCCGCTCGGCCATGAGAGTGGACCAGGGCGGCGCGGCGGCCGCCTCCGGAGCGAGCGCGCCGGCCGCGATCTCCATGCCGGCCTTGAAGCCGGCGAGATTGCGCTCCACCGCCACACCACCCTCGCGAATGGCCGCCTCGAAGTCCGACGCCGCGAGCGGCAAAGCCCCGGACGCGGCAAGGGCTCCCATGAGCACGGCATTCACCTCGCTCCCGGCGGCGCGCGCCACGGCCAGGGCGTCGCAGGCGATCAGGCGCCGCGTCAGCGCCTTCGCCGCCTCCTGGATCCGCTCGGCAGGAAAGATCCCGGCAGTGGTTTTCTCGCCGATCGCGAAGAGACGATGCGTGCTCGCGATGAGCGTCGTGCGCTCCGGCGAAGCGTAGTCCATCTCGAGCGTGCGGCCCGCCTCGAGCAGCTCGGAGGCCATGATGACGTCAACGTCCCCCGGCATGGGATAGAGCGAGAAGACCGGCTCTGCGGTCTCAGCCGGGAGCGCCTCCGGGTACACCTCCAGGTAATAGGTGGTGGCGCCCGTGCGCTGGGCCACTCCGGGTATGGAGGTGGCCTGGACTGGGAGCCCAGCGTGCTCGGCCGCGCCGACGATCCACTCGGTCAGCACGCCGCCGCCCTGCCCTCCCAGCGCCGCGACCAGAATGGAGACGGGACGCCCGGTGGAGCTCATGCGGGTTGGAGCAATCCGATCAAGCGGCGCCGCAAGCGATCGAGGGCCTGCTCCCATCCCGAGGGATTGTGCACGACGCGCGCCTCGAAGAAGGACGGGCAGAGCACGGCGGCGTGCGCGACCTCGCCGCAGAGCCCGCAGCCGACGCAGGTCTGGTCCACGTGCGCCACCGGGTCCTCGCGGAGCGGGTCCGCGCTCGCCTTGAGGGTGAGCGACGGGCAGCCATTCAGGCGCATGCACGACTTGTCGCCGGTGCACACGTCGGGATCGACGCCGAAGCGTGCCGTCGGCACACGCTCGCCTGCCTTGAGGCGGGCCGCCGTTTGCGGCTTGACGCGGCGCTGGCGCTCGAGCTGGCACTCGCCGCGCCCGATGATGACCTTGAGCCCTTTCGCCTTCGTGGTCATGGCCTCGCGCACCGTCTGGAGCGTGTCGCCGACCTTGTAGGGATTGACGACCCGGAGCCAGGAGACACCCAGGCTCCGTATCGTGTCGGCAATGGACATGCGCACGCTGTCGCCACGCGGGTTCTTGCCCGTCGAGGGGTTGGACTGCTGGCCCGTGGCCGAGGTGTAGAAATTCTCCAGCACGACCAGGATGGAATCCTGCCGGTTGTAGACGGCATTGGCCACGCCGGTGGTCAGCCCGGAATGCCAGAAGCCGCCATCACCCAGGATCGAGATCACGCGCTTGCCGAACGTCGGCGCCACCGCACTCGACGAGGCCAGCCCCAGGCCGTAGCCGAGGATGGTGTTGCCCTGATTGAACGGAGGCAAGGTGGCAAAGGCGTGGCAGCCGATGTCCGCCGCGACGTGCGTCTCTCCCAGCTCCCGCTGGGCGATCTTGAGCGCGCTGAAGATCGGCCGCTCCGGGCACCCGGTACAGAAGGCCGGCGGGCGCTTCGGCAGCGGAGCCTTGAGGATTTCCCGGCCGCGCCCCGCGTGCGCTCCCAGCGCCGCGCGCCGCCGCTCGGCGCTCTCGCCCAGGAAGCGGGCGAGGGCGGTCAGCACGACCTCGGGCACGTACTCGCCCTGGGCCGCCACTGTGTCCTTGCCCTCGATCCGGACGCTGAGTGCCCGGTCGTAGGCGAGGGCTTTCAGCTCCTGCTCGATGAAGTTCGGCATGCCCTCCTCGAGCACGAGCACGCGACGCTTGCCCTCGAGGAAGTCGACGAGCTCCGACGGCACGAGCGGGTGGATCACGTTCAGCACGAGGAGGGGAATCCGGCTTCGCCCGAAGACGTCGGCCTTGCCCAGGAGCTCCAGAGCGCGCAGGACGGTTGGGGTCAAGCCGCCCTGGACGATGATTCCCGTCTCCTTCTCCTCGCCGGGCCGGAGCTCGTTGAGCGCCCGCTCGACGATGAACCGGCGGGCCGCGGGCAGCCGCTGCTCGAACTTCTGCGTCTCCTGCAGGTAGGTCGAGGGCGGATGACTGATGCGGCTGTAGTCGAAGGAGTGCCGGGTCAGTCTGTCGCGCATGCTGATGGCTGGCCGCACGTTGTCCGTGCAGATCATCGAGCCCTGCACGTGCGCGGCACGGATGCGCAGGCTGATCACCGCGGGCAGATTCGAGGCTTCGGAGAGTCCGAAGCCCTCTTCAACCATGCGCGCGAGGTTCTGTAGGCTCGGCCGGGGATCGATCAGGCAGAGCGACGACTTGAGCGCGAAGGCGTGGGTCCGCTCCTGGATCACGCTGGCGCCCGCGCCATAGTCCTCGCCGACCACGATGAGGGCGCCGCCGATCACGCCCGAGGACGCGAGGTTGGAAAGGGCATCCGCCGCCACATTGGTGCCGACGATAGACTTCCAGGTAACGGCCCCCCGCATGGGATAGTTGATCGACGCGCCGAGGAGCGCCGCCGCGGAGGCCTCGCTCGCGGATGCGTCGAAGTACACGCCCATTGGCTTGAGCAGCGACTCGTTGGCGTCGGCCATCACGTCGAGGAGGTGCGAGACCGGCGCGCCCGGATAGCCCCCGACGTACGACACGCCGGACTGAAGCAGGGCCTTGGTGATGGCCAGGATGCCCTCGCCCCGGAGCACCTGACCCTGGCCAAGTTGGAGTTTCTTGACTTCCTGGGCGAACGACCGTTCCATAGGAGCCTCTTGTACCACAAACACGAGGGGAGGACGCCCATGCCCCATTCGACCACCCGCGACGGCGTCAGAATCTACTTCGAGGAGCACGGTCGAGGCGAGCCGCTGCTGCTGGCCTACGGCATCGGCGGGAACGCCGGGATGTGGGAGCCGAACATCGACGCCCTGTCCGCCGACCACCGTCTGATCCTCTGGGAGCCTCGCGGGCACGCGCGCTCGGACAGCCCCGAAGACCCGCGCCAGGTCACCTTCGGCCACTGGACGTGGGATCTCCACGACCTGATGGACCACCTCGGGATCGATCGCGGCATCGTGGGCGGGCTCTCGCTGGGTGCGGGCATCGCCACGCGGTTCACCCTGGCGCACCAGAGCCGGGTGCGGGCGCTGATCGTGGTCGACTCGTCCTCGGCGTCGGGCCTACCGCTCGGCGTGGACAACATCGTGATGCGCGCCAAGAGCATCGAGGTGACGCTCGCGGGCGGGATGGACGCCATGGCGGAGTTCGCCATCGCCTCCAACCCCAACGTCTCGGGCCGCCTCAAGCTCGACCCGTCAGCGAGGAAGGAGATCTTCGACTACTACCGGATGCTCACCCCGATCGGCTATGCGAATGCGCTCCGGGCGCTCCTCCAGATGGACTACATCACGGAGCGGCTCGGGGAGATCCGGGTGCCCACGCTGCTCGTGTGCGGCGACGAGGATCCCTCGCTCGGCCCCATGCGAGAGATCCAGAGGCGGATACCGCAGTCGACGTTCTCGCTGCTGTCCCCGGCCGGCCACTTCGGCAACCGCGATCAACCGGAGGCGTTCAACCGCGCCGTGACCGATTTCCTGAAGAGCCTCGCCTGAGGCGCACGGAGCTGCCCGCCACCCGCTCGCCCGTGTCGGCGCGGAAGTAACCGAGCCGCACCTCGCGCCCGGAGTCGGCGTGGACGAGCCGGACGTGCTTGTCCACGTGACGCGAGCCCCACGCCGCCAGCGCACCGACCACCACGCCCAGCTCCCGCCCTTTCTCCGTGAGTTCGTATTCCGCCCGCGGCGGGTGGTCCGAATAGAAGCGGCGTGAGACCAGCCCGTGTTCCTCCATCAGCTTGAGCCTTTCGGAGAGTATGTTGGGGGCGAGACCGGGCAGGCTGTCCAGGAGATCGCGGAAGCGGCGGGCGCCGGCCAGGAGATCGCGCACCACGAGGAGCGTCCAGCGATCCCCCACGACCTCGAGGGTCTTCGCCACCGGGCAGCGCTGCCCATAGATCTTCGGCATGGTCCGAGTCTACGTCAGGGCTTGACAAAAAAGCAAGTCACTATTATTTTGCAAGTCATGGCCTCGACCGCTGCTGCCGTGCCTGCGCCGCCCCCAAGGCTCACCGACCGGACGCGCCGCCTCCTGGAGGCGCCCGTCGCCCCCACGCTGCTCCGGCTGGCCGCGCCCAACGTGCTCGTGATGGTCCTTCAGGCCGTGGTGACCACCTTGGACGCCGTGTTCGTGGGCTGGTTGGGGCCCAGCGCGCTGGCCGGCGTGTCGCTCGTGTATCCGCTCGTCATGCTCATGCTGACCATGTCGGCGGGTGGGATGGGCGGCGGTGTGGCCTCCGCGGTCGCGCGGGCTCTGGGGGCGGGACGGCCGCAACAGGCGCAGGCGCTGGCCGCCCATGCCGTCCTGATCGCGCTCGGCATGGCCTCGATCTTCACCGTCTCCCTGCTCCTGGGCGGACCCGCAATCTACCGCGCCATGGGCGGCGAGGGTGCGGCACTCGAGGCCGCCCTCACGTACTCGCACGTCGTGTTCGGCGGCGCGGTGATCTTCTGGCTCCTCAACACGCTCTCGAGCATCGTGCGCGGCAGTGGCACCATGATCCTGCCCGCCGTGGTCACGAGCGCCTCCTCGCTCCTTTACTTGGCGCTCGCGCCGGCCTTGGTCACGGGCTGGGGTCCGTTTCCGCGCCTCGGCATCGCGGGCACGGCCACCGCGAATCTGATCGGCTTCGGCCTGGCCAGCATCGTGCTGATCGGATATCTCGCCTCGCCCTGGAGCGCCGTGCGGTTGAGCTTCCGCGGCCTCGAGATTCGCTGGGCCCTCTTCTGGGAGATTCTCCGCGTGGGCGCGCCCGGCTCGCTCAACACGGTCATGACCAATCTCACCGTCGTGCTCGTCACCGGGCTCGTCGGTCCGTTCGGCACGCTGGCCCTCGCCGGCTACGGGATGGGCGCGCGGCTCGAGTACCTGCAGATACCGCTCGTCTTCGGCATGGGGTCGGCGTTGGTCGCCATGGTCGGCACCAATGTCGGCGCGGGGCGGATCGCGCGCGCGGAGCGGATCGCGTGGACCGGTGCGGGCATCGCTGCCGGCGTGACGGCCACGATCGGGCTCCTGGCTGCCGCCTTCCCGCGCCTGTGGCTCGGGCTCTTCACCGCCGACCCACAGGCCCAGGCCGTCGGCTCCTCGTATCTGCTGATCGTCGGGCCGTTCTATGGATTCTTCGGGCTGGGCCTGTCCCTTTACTTCGCCTCTCAGGGTGCGGGACGCCTCGGCTGGCCGTTGATGGCCGGGTTCCTGCGGCTGGTCGTGGCCGTCGCGGGCGGCTGGATCGCGGGGCACTCGCTCGGCTGGGGGCTGCCGGGGTTGTTCGCGGCCATGTCGGCCGCTCTCGTCGTCTTCGGAATCACCATGGCCACCGCCGTCAAGCTGGGCGCGTGGCGCTAGGAGAACTGGTATGAGCAAGGCACTCGACATGCTCCGGAAGGTCCAGCGCGGCGAGCTGCCGCCGCCGCCCATCGCCACGCTCATCGGCTTCACCATCGGCTCCGTGGAGCCCGGCCACGTGGTCATGGAGATGGAAGCGGGGCCGCAGCACGCGAGCCCACTGGGGACCGTCCACGGTGGCGTCCTCTGTGACCTCGCCGACGCCGCCATGGGCATGGCGTACGCTTCCTCGCTCGACGAGGGCGAGACCTTCACCACGCTGGAGCTCAAGATCAACTTCCTCAAGCCGGTCTGGTCCGGCAAGCTCACGGCGACCGGGCACGTCGTCAAGAGCGGCCACACCGTGGGGCTCGTCGACTGCGATGTGCATGACGAGAAGCGCTCGCTGGTCGCGCGCGCGTCCAGCACGTGCATGACTCTTCGAGGCGGCCAGGCGCAAGGACGATAAGGTCACTCAGAGGGGGTTGCTGGTCCCCTCGTAACGTTTGTGACACAATCGGGCGCATGCGCCGCGCCCGCGCCGTCCTCGGCACCGCCTGCGCCACGCACTTCGTCCACGACGGCTTCGCGGACATCCTCTACGTGCTCTTCCCCGTCTGGGCGCGGGAGTTCGGGCTCTCCTTCGCACAGGTCGGGCTCCTGCGCACGGCATACAGCGGGGCGATGGCGGCCTTTCAGATCCCCGCCGGCCTGCTCGCCGAGCGCTGGGGGGAAGCACGATTGCTGGCCGCCGGCACCGCCGCGACGGCGCTGGGGTTCATCGCCGCGGGCTTCTCGGGAGGGTACCTCGCGCTGCTGGGCTGTCTCCTGGCTGCGGGCCTCGGCTCGGGCGTCCAGCATCCGCTGTCCTCCACGCTCGTGTCCAACGCCTACGAAGACGGACGCCGGCGCACGGCCCTCGGCACGTACAACTTCTCGGGCGATCTCGGCAAGGTGGCGGTGCCCGCGGCGGTGGCCTTTGCGGTGCCGTGGCTTGGCTGGCGCGGCGCGATCGGGGGCTTTGCAGCGATCGGCCTCGCCGCGGCCGTCCTCGTGCTCCTCGCGCTGACGAATCTCGAGATCGGTCGCGCTCCTCAGCCGGCGGACACAAGCGAGCGAGAGGCGGGCTCCGACTGGGGCATCCGGGATCTGCGCGGCTTCCAGGCCCTGTCGCTCATCCAGATCATCGACTCCTCGACGCGGACGGGACTCCTGACCTTCCTTCCCTTCCTGCTCATCTCCAAGGGATCGTCCGTGCGCGCCGTCGGGTTCGCCCTCATGCTGGTGTTCGCCGGCGGGGCGGCCGGCAAGTTCGCCTGTGGCGTCCTCGCAGACCGGGTGGGCGTGATCCGAACGGTGATCGTCACCGAGACTGCGACGGGAGCCGGCATCCTGCTGCTCGTCGTGCTGCCCCTCGTCCCCGCCCTGACCCTGTTGCCGATTCTCGGGATCGCGCTCAACGGCACGTCGTCCGTGCTCTACGGGACGGTGGCCGATCTCGTGGCCAGCGACCGGCGGGCGCGGAGCTACGCCGTGTTCTACACGCTGGGCATCGGCGCGTCCGCGCTCTCGCCGTCCATCTACGGGGTCGTGAGCGACTGGGGCGGCGTGCCCGTCGCCCTGGCCATCGTGGGCACGGTCGTCTTCATCACCCTCCCGCTGACCCTCGCTCTTCGCCGCCCGCTCGCTGCCGCAGCCGCCTGACCGCCGGTCGCCGTCGCTGCCGGCTACCTGCCGGCGAAGATGCTCTTCTTGATGACGGCGTGGACACCCCAGTTGCCGTCGACGACTTGCGTCACGCCGAAATCGACCGCCACCGACATGAGCGAGATCGCCTCGTCCTCGCTCAGGCCCTGCGTGTTCATCAGGAAGTGGCGCATCTTCCGGAAGGCGTCGCGCATGGCGAGGTCGACCGACGATTTCTCGTAGATCTTGCTCTGCGCGTCGGCGCCCAACTCCTGGAGATAGTTGGGGTAGCTGAAGCCGTGCACCACCCACTCGTCCTGCGTGGCGAGGAGCGGATAGTTGAGGCTCGCCAGCGCGGTTCCGGCGAGGGCGTCTTTCTTGTGCAGGACGAGCTGGAAGGTGCCGGTGAGCGAGCACTCGATGGCCGTGCCGCACAGCTCCGAATCGCCCTGCGACGCATGCGAGTCGCCCGCGGAGAGCAGCCCTCCGGGCACCGCGACCGGGTAGTACATCGTCGCGCCCTTGCCGATTCTCCAGTCGTCGATGTTGCCACCCACGTAGCTCGGCGGGATGGAGTCCACCATGTCGGCCTCCACCGGGGCGAGGCCGAGGACGCCGAAGTGGGGCCGGATGGGGATGCGGAGATTCTTCAGCACGCCCGTCTTCTCCTGCACGGTGGCGTGATTGACGGGCACTCCGGGGTAGTCGATGGTCTTGTGCACCACGCCGAAGGGATCGGTTTGCGGCGTCCACTGGAAGCTGTACACGGCCTGGGCCCAGTTCTTCTCGCCTGCGGGGTCGACCTCGTAGATCGTGATCACCTCACGGGGCCTGGGCTCGGTGAGCAGGTCCTTGTAGTGGAAGCCCCACCACGCGGCGGCGTTGCTCCCGAAGCTCTTCCCCTTGTAGGCTGGGTTGGCGCACGGTCGCGGCGCGACGTCGATGATCCGCACCTCGAGGATGTCGCCGGGCATCGCGCCGCGGACGGCCACAGGACCGGTGCAGATGTGCACACCCAGGCCCTCGCCCGCTCCCCGGCCGAACAGGGTCGGGTTCATCGGACCCGCTCCACGGCGGTCGACGCCTTTGCGCTGCCGGTCCCAGAAGAAGACGCTCTCCGCGCCGGGATCACCCGTCACCATCCGGGCGGCGTCGTCGTTCGCGTGGTGCGTCAGCACCTCGATCGTGACGAAGTCACCCGAGTTCACCTCGACCAGCGGCTTCAGGAGCTTGCTGAAGTAGCCCCAGTGCACCGTCTTGTCCGTGGCCGGCAGGTAGTAGTGGTTCTTCGTGCCGGGGACCATGGCGGGCTGGGCATTGGCATTCGATACGGAGGAGAGGCCGGCAGCGCTCCACGAGGCCGCCATGCCTCCAGCGGTAAGCGCGCCCTTGAGAAATCCCCGGCGTGTCTCGCTGAATCCGGGCGGCTCGGAGCCGGCGCGACCTTCGGTGCCGTCACCGTTGCCTGTCGTCGTCCTCTCGTCCATGACCGTCTCCTCCGCGCAGGAGTGCACTGCACCGATACGCCGGCCGCGACGGACTGCGCCGTGTCGGCGGCACGAGCACACAGCCCGACCGTCCGAAGCATCCGCCGTGCCATCCGGAACTGCCGCGGAGTCGGGCATATTCGAAGAGGTCTCATGCTCGTGGCTGCGCACGACGGAGGCAACGACGCGAACACTGCCTGCACAAGTGGCACGAGTGAACAGGACAGAGATCGCTAGCGCGCGAAGGACGGCACGGTCACGCGTTCGGTCACGGGCGTGCGGCCTGGCCCCTTGAGCCATGTCAGAGAGAGCCGTCCGTCGGGATCGAATCGTGCATCCGTGATGGCTTGCCCGGCGGTCAGCCCCGGCGACCACTCGCGCTCGATCCTGAAGACGTCTCGCGCGGAGAAGATTTGCCTCACCATGAGGACCTGCCCGTCCACCTGCGCCATGAGGAGCCGCCGAGCATCCGCCTGGATGACGTTGCGCCTCGCCGGGGATAGCTGGCGCCGGCGGGCCTCGAAGAAATAGCTCCAGATGCAGCTACGCCCGCACGCGATCCGCACCTCCGCGAAGGTCGCGGTGTGCCAGATGACCTCCGGTTTCGGCAAGGCCAAGAGGCCTGCGGGTGGAGCGATCCAGGTGATCTGCTCCGGACCGCCGTAGTAGTAGCCGATGCGACAGTCGCTATCGTTGAGGCAGTCGGCAACGATGCCTGTGCTCGGCATCAGGGAGCGATGAAGGCAATGCGACGGGCCGGAACCCCCTGGACCTGAACACTCCCCCGAGGAAGGCGCCGCGACGGCTGGCTGTTGCGACGCTGCGAGAGCCAGAAAGCTCCACAGCAGCCACCGACGCACGGGCACAGCGAGGCCCGGCTACGCGGTCTCGGCGAGGATCTCGGTCATGCGGCTGAAGAACTGATCGAGCATCATCTTGCTCACCCCGCCCAGCATGCGCTGGCCCACGCTGGCGATGAGACCGCCCACCTGGACGTCCGCGCTGTAGCTGACGCGCGTTCCGCCGCCATCGGTATCGGACAGAGACATGCCCGCCTCGCCGCGCACGAAGCCGGGTCCGCCGCTTCCCTCGAGCGCCATCTTGTAACGGTTCGGCGGCTCGAGATCGAAGAGGCGGACCTTGCCCTCGAAGCTGCCCTTGATGGCGGCGACACCCACTTTCATCTTCGCCTTGTACTCGCCGGATCCGATGGCCTCCAGCCCCTCGCAGCCCGGAATCGCGCGGGCCAGCGTGTCGGGGTCGAGGAACGCCTTCCACACACGCGCGCGGGGCGCCGGGATGTCGCTGGAGCCTTCGATCTTCATCCTTCGAGCGTCCTGATCGCGTCGGCCATGCGCCGCATGCCCTCCTTGATCGTCTCCAGGCCCGTCGCGTACGAAAGCCTGATGTGCGCATCCGAGCCGAAGTCGGCCCCCGCCACGGTGGCGATGCGCGCTTCGTCGAGCAGGAAGGCGCACACATCCGCCGAGCCCTTCAGCGTCCCGCCCTTCCAGCGCTTGCCGTAGAGCTCCGACACGTTCGGGAAGACGTAGAAGGCGCCCTTCGGCATGACCGACGAGACGCCGGGCATGGCGTTCAGGGCCTCCACGATGAAGCGCCGGCGCCGATCGAACTCGCCGACCATCTTCGCGATCTCATCCTGTGGACCCGTCAGCGCCTCGATGCCCGCCCACTGCGCGACCGAGGTGGGGTTGGACGTGACCTGGCTCTGGATGTCGGTCATGGCCTTGATGATGGCCTTGGGCCCCGCCGCATACCCGAGACGCCACCCGGTCATCGCATAGGCCTTGGAGCACGTGTTGACCACGAGCGTACGAGCTTTGATCTCGGGCGACAACGAGGCGACGGAGACGTGGCGCCCCTCGTAGGTCAGCGCCTCGTAGCACTCATCGGAGACGATCCAGAATCCGCGCTCCACGGCGAGCTGGCCGACCTCTGCGAGCGCCGCCGCCGAGAACACCGCGCCGGTGGGATTGCCCGGGCTGTTGACCACGAGGATCTTCGTTCTCGGCGTGACCGTGCGCCGGACCGCGCTCGGATCGAGGTCGAAGCCGCTGGCCTCCGAGGTGGCCACGGGCACGGCGACACCGCCCAGAAGCTGCACCTGCTCCGGGTACGACACCCAGAAGGGGCTCGGCACGATGACCTCGTCGCCGGGATTCACGAGCGCCATGACGATGTTGTAGAGCGTGTGCTTCGCGCCGCACGAGACGGTGACCTCGTCGGTCCCGTACTCCAGCCCGAGGTCACGCTTGAGCTTGTGGCAGACGGCGGCACGGAGCTCCGGAATGCCGCCGACCTCCGTGTACTTCGTCTGGCCCGCCTCGAGGGCCCGGATCGCAGCATCCTTGATGTGCCGAGGCGTGTCGAAGTCCGGCTCGCCGGCACCGAACGAAATGACGTCGATACCCTGCGCACGCATGGCCTTGGCCTTGGCCTGCATGGCGAGTGTGGGCGATGGCTGGAGAGTCTTCAGACGATCGGCGAGCATGCGGAGGCCCTACTTTCTGGAGAATTTGTCGTTGAGCCGCTCCTCGACCACCGGGGGGACCATGCCCGTGACGGCGGCGCCCAGCGACGCGACTTCCTTGATGAGGCGCGAGGAGATGTACGTGTACTTCTCGTGCGGCATGAGGAAGACCGTTTCCACGGTGTGGCGGAGCTTCCGGTTCATGAGCGCCATCTGGAACTCGTACTCGAAGTCGGACACGGCGCGGATGCCACGGATGATGCAGTCGGCCTGCTCCCGGTGCACGAGATCGATCAGAAGGCCGTCGAACGAGGTGATCCGGATCCGCCCCATGCCGGCCGTGGCCTCGTCGATCATCTCGAGGCGCTCCTTGACGTCGAAGAGCGGCTGCTTGGACGGGTTGGCCACCACGGCCACGATGAGCTCGTCGAAGATGCGGACGCTCCGCTCGATGAGATCGAGATGGCCGTTGTGCATCGGATCGAACATGCCCGGGTACACGGCTCGCTTGCCCACAGCTCCCCCTGCGAAAGGTCGTCGGAAGGTCGAAAAAGCAGGCTCACTCTACGCGCCGCCGCGAAAGAAAGTCAAGGTGGTCTCGCCGAAGCGGCGATCCTTCCAGAGCATCAGCGTGGACGGGGGCACGAACGGCGACTTGGTCGGATGCTGCGCCACCACGACCGCTCCGGGTTGGAGGCAGCCACTGGCAACGATGGCCTCGAGCGTTGCCGCAGCCTCGGGCGATGCGTAGGGTGGATCGAGAAAGACGACGGCGAAACGCGCCCCCTCGCGTCCCAGCGTCGCCAGAGCCTTCGACACGTCCTGGCGCAGGAGGCGGGCCCGATCGGTCAACGCGAGCCGCGCGATATTGTCCTCGAGCGCGACCGCGGCTTGCCGATCGCGCTCCACGAAGACGGCGGCGGGGGCGCCCCGCGACAACGCTTCGATGCCGACACCGCCCGCGCCCGCGTAGAGATCGAGGAACGGACCGGCCTCCAGGTACGGCATGAGGGTGTCGAGGCAGGCGATCCGCACCTGGTCCGCGGTGGGCCGCGTGGTTCGGCCCTTTGGCGTCGTGAGCCGCTGGCCCTTCAACGTGCCGGCGAGCACACGCATCAGCCGATACCCGCCAGGTCGAGCTTGCCTCGCCAGCGGGTGAGGAGCGAGGCGCGGAGAGCTCGATGATCGGGCGCCAGGAGCTTCGGGTCGGTCTGCACGAGCGCGAAAGCCTCGCGGCGCGCCTCCTCCAGCATGGCCCCATCGCGCAGCAGGTCCGCGACGCGAAACTCCGGCAGCCCGGACTGCCGCGTGCCGAAGAAATCTCCGGGGCCCCGGAGCTCCAGATCCGCCTCGGCGATGCGGAACCCATCATTGGTCGCCGTCATGGCGTCGATCCGGCGGCGCGCCTCTTCAGAGGATGCGGCCGTGAGGAGGATGCAGTAGCTCTTCCACGGCCCCCGTCCCACGCGACCCCGGAGCTGGTGGAGCTGGGAGAGCCCGAAGCGCTCGGCGTGCTCGATCAGCATGACAGAGGCGTTGGGCACGTCGATGCCGACCTCGATGACCGTGGTCGAGACGAGGACGTGGACGGCGCCGTCCTTGAACTCGCGCATCACGCGCTCCTTGTCCGTGAAGCCGAGACGGCCGTGGATGAGCCCCACGCGCCGGTCGGCAAAAACCTCGCGCTGGAGGCGTGCCGCCATCTCCGTGGCAGCCCGGAGATCGGAGTCTTCCGACTCCTCGACGAGGGGACAGACGACGTAGACTTGCCGGCCGTCGCCGATCTGCGTGCGAAGGAAATCGTAGATCTCGCGCCGCTTCGACCCGCCACGTGCGACCGTCACCACGGGCCGGCGGCCAGGCGGCAGCTCGTCGAGCACCGACACGTCCAGATCGCCGTAGAGCGTGAGCGCGAGCGTGCGGGGAATCGGTGTGGCCGTCATCACGAGGACGTCCGGGCTTTCCCCCTTGCCGCGGAGCGCCGCGCGGTGGGCGACCCCAAAGCGATGCTGCTCGTCGATCACGGCGAGTCCCAGGCGCTTGAATGTGACACCGCCCTCGACGAGCGCGTGGGTGCCGATGACACACGCGGCGGCGCCGCCCTCCGCCGCGGCGGCCGCCTCGAGCCTCGCCTTCCCCTTGACCGCGCTCGTGAGTAGGACGACGCGTACGCCCAGTGGCTCGAGCAGCCGGCCGAGCGTCAGGAAGTGCTGCTCGGCGAGAATCTCCGTGGGCGCCATGAGAGCCGCCTGGCAGCCCGCCTCGATCGCCGTCAGGGATGCCAGGGCTGCGACCACGGTCTTGCCCGAGCCGACGTCGCCTTGGAGGAGCCGGCTCATCGGATAGGGCGCGGCCATGTCGCTGCGAATCTCGCCCCAGACGCGCTCCTGCGCTGCCGTCAACGCGTAGGGAAGAGAGGCGCGCAGCCGGCGGACAAGGGCGCCCCCCGGATTCATAGCGAGCCCGCGCCGTCGGCCCTCGCGCTCGCGCCGGATGGCGAGACCGACTTCGAGCAGGAAGAAATCGTCGAACACCAGGCGTCGCCGGGCGGCCGCGTGCTCGGCGTCGCTCTGGGGAAAATGAACGGCGGCGATGGCCTGTGACAGCGGCACGAGGCCTCGCGACGCCCGCACCCGGTCGGGCAAAGGGTCCTCGATCCGGGACGCCCACCCGTCGCTCAGCCGCTTCATGAGCCGTCTGAGCGGCCGCTGCGTCAGCCCCTCGGTGAGCGGATAGACCGGAACCAGGCGTCCGGCGTGAAGCGGCCCGTCCTCACCGTCCTCGACCAGCTCGTAGTCCTTGACCAGCATCTGGAGCGGACCCCGGCCATAGGGCTGAACCCGGCCGTGCACGACGAGCCGCTGTCCTCGCTTGAAGACGTGTGTGAGATACGCCTGGTTGAACCAGGCGCAGTTGAGGAAGCCGCTGGCATCCCGAATCGTGACGACGAGCGGCATGCGGCGGCGCCCCCGCGGCGGCGGGCTGATCCCGGCGATCGTGCCCGCGCAGGTGCGCGCCTCGCCCACGGTCACGCGCCCGAGCGGAAGGATCTGGCTTCGATCCTCGTGGCGAAGCGGAAGATGACGGACGAGCGCATCCTCGATGGTCACGAGGTCGAGCTTCGCCAGGAGCTTCGCGCGCTGTGGGCCCACGCCGGGGAGCTCGGCGAGCGGCGCGTGGGGCCCGGGCGTCGCCTCTCCCGTCGAGACCGCAGGCCGCGCTCCGCCCTTCTCCCGCGCGGGCGTCAAGTCGTTGCTCCGCTCACGCGATCATGCTATAAAAGGGCCTCGCGTCCGGCAAACCAGACACAGATCCCCTGAAGGAGTCAGCATGGCTCAGCGCTGTGATGTGTGCGGGAAGGGCCCGTCCGTCGGCCACAAGATCAGCCACGCTCACAACATCACCAAGCGGCGGTGGCTCGTCAATCTGGTCTCGATGCGTGGCAAGCGCGGCGCCGCGGGCCCGGTCGAGCGCCTGCGCGTGTGCACCCGCTGCCTCAAGGCCGGCAAGGTCACCAAGGTCGTCTAGCGCCCCATAGGAAGAACGCGGCGGGAGGTGTTGCCACCCCCCGCCAGGTTCCTGCTGCAGCGTGGATCAACGCCGGTGGAAGGCCGCCACCTCCCACCGGCCCGATACGTTACTTCTTCTTCTTCTTGGCCGCCTTCTTCTTCTTTGCCATTCGGAAGTCACCCCCTTTCCTCTGCAATCGTACGGCTCGCCGGCGCGTCGACTACCGCCGCTTCTTGGCCTTCTTCGTGGCCTTCTTCCGCTTCGCGCTCTTCTTCGCCGCCTTCTTCTTCGCCATGGTGAGTGTTCACCCCCTTCCGGCCCCTCGTCGGGGCGGTTAGAAGCCCATTGCTTCGCGGCGGAGATGGGCCGCCTGCTCCCGGCCGCGCCGCTCGTAGTGATGGAGGTCGACGTAGAGCTGCGGCAGGCACACGACGGGCACACCGCTTTTGGTGATCGGCGCGTGAAACACGCCCGGATCGTACGGAGCGAGGAGATGGACGTTGCCCCCCTCCTCCCCGGGCCGGAGGCCTAGCGCCTTCGCGATCGGCTCCGGATCGCCTTCGATGTAGCAATGAATGGCCGGGAATCGCACGTTGGGGGCCACGAGGGCGGCGCCCGCATGCAGCGTGAACGCGGCCCGCCGATTGGCCTCCGCGGCGGCCCGCGCGAGGTCGCCGACGACCTTTCGGGTGATCCGCTCCGGAGAGAAGTACGTGGCGATTCCGTTCAGGCGATAGGTGTAAGCCTCGACCCAGGCATCCAGCAGGTCCGCGGGCTTCGACAGGAAGATCCGCTGGCGTTCGCCGCGCTCAACCCAGGCGAGATCGCCCAGCCGCTTGATCACGTTGTGCGCGTGCCCGAGGCTCACCTGCGACGCCCGCGCGAGCTCGTCGAGGCGCCACAGGTGGCCGGGGTCGGCCAGGAGCGCACGGACGACCCGCGTGGCGCGAGGTGCGAAGAGCGCCTTCAGCGGACGCGTGGACGGCCGAAGGTTGGGCTTGCCTTCCTTCTCGATGAGGACGTTGCCGAACGCGAGGTAGCAGTTGCCGGAGAGATCGAGATAGCCGAGCCCGTTTCGCTTGAGCAGCCCGGCTCCCTGCGGGCTGATGTACTGTGCTACCGCCACCGGATACGCGCCGTCCATTTCCGCACGGAGCTCACCGAGCCGGGTGATGGTCTCCCGAATCTGACGGGGCTGGCCCACCGAGGTGATCTCGAGAAGCAAAGTCTGGTCTTGTCCGCCAAGCTTGAACTTCACGAGCAGATCGGCCT
>Ga0126384_10001055_pt1 | contig 16037 bp, 6 predicted proteins | sample PanSoiMetPlot_36_FD_92543 | JGI IMG/M metagenome (GOLD analysis project Ga0126384, IMG submission 92543) | Tropical forest soil microbial communities from Panama - MetaG Plot_36 | ecosystem: Environmental > Terrestrial > Soil > Tropical forest > Bulk soil | place: Panama | collected 2016-02-17 | reverse complement strand
TATATATTCGCTCAGGTCCCGATACTTATTATCTGGAAAAGTCGTTCGCAGAGTGAGCAGTTTCTCCGGTTGAAACACGGAATATTGATTACGCAGATTGGACACGGTGCGAATCATCAACCCGGCGCCAATCAGCAACAGAAACGCAAGCGCTACTTCGGCTACGACAAAGGCACTGCGGAGCTTATGACTTGCCGCGCCGGAGCTTCCTCGACCGCTGCCTTGCTTCAGCGCCTGAGTCAGATCCACTCTTGAAGCCTGGAACGCCGGCACCAATCCAAAGATCATTCCAGTGAGAAAGGATACTGCAAGGGCATAACCTAGTACCGGGAGATCGATCTTTAGCGTAGTGGAGAATGCCATTCCAGGTGGAATCAGTTCCTTTAGTAACGCGAGACTCAAAAAAGCCACAGCTAAGCCGAGCACTCCTCCGATACCGGCAAGCAGAATGCTCTCGGTCAGCAACTGACGAATAATTCGAAGACGGCTGGCGCCGAGCGCAGTTCGCACGGCGATCTCGCGACGACGAGCAGCAGCGCGAGAGAGCAAGAGTCCGGCAATGTTTGCACAGGCGATCAGCAGCACAAACCCGACAGCTACCAAAAGCATAATAAGCGGTCGACGCACAGAACCTGACAGTTGCTCGCGCAAGGGTAGCACCACGGATTTTAGATCTCTGGCGTCGTCGGGATGCTCCTGCGCGATCCGTTGCGCAATTGCCATGATGTCGGCTTGTGATTGTTCAAGCGACACTCCTGCTCTTCGTCGTGCCACTAAAGTCAGATAGTGGTTGTCCCGGTCCACAAGCTGAAACGAGGTGAGCGCGATTGGAACCCACACGCCAACATCGCCCTGCAAGAATTGAAATCCGGGCGGCAAGACTCCAACGACCGAATATTTTTCGCCGTTGAGTAAGATAACGCGACCCAACACACCTGGTTCACCGCCATAACGTCCCTTCCATAAACCGTAGCTGAGGATTGCTACTTTTTCTGAGCCAGGCTTGTCCTCCTCAGCCGAAAAGTTGCGGCCAATGATCGGTTGCACGCCGATCAACGGAAGAAAATTAGAACTTGCGCCGTGTGCGAGTATCCGTTCAGGTTCGCCATCACCGGTAAGATTGAAGTTTTTCCAGTTCAGAGCTGCGATGTCTTCGAAGGCCTGGTTTTGGTTCTTCCAATCAACGTAGTTTGCCGGCGCGACATCGGCTCTTGGAAAACCGATGAACGATTGATCCTCCCAAACCATTACAAGCCGGTCCGGATCACTGTAAGGCAGCGGCTTGAGAAGCACCGCGTTTACCACGGTGAAAATGGCGGTGTTTGCTCCGATGCCAAGCGCCAGAGAGAGTACAGCGATCAGGGAGAATCCCGGGTGCTTAAAGAGCGTCCGAAATCCATAGCGCAAGTCGTGGAAAAAGGTTTCCATAGTCAAATCTCCACAGGTTCAACGTTCCACGTTGAACGTTCTGTGTTGTGTTCAGCGTTTAGCGTTCAGCGTTTAAGCGTTCAGGGTTCAACATTCAGCGTTTGCGTTCTCAATAGTGATCCGAGGGTTACACTAAACGTTGAACGCTAAACGCTGAACGCGGAGCGTTCAATGTGCCCTATTCGTGCCTTAACGCCAACATTGGATCGACTTTTGTCGCCCGCCTCGCTGGGATGTAACACGCCAGGAGCGCTAGTGCGATCAGCAGGATTGCTATTGCGATGAACGTGACCGGATCAGATGTGCTCACTTCATACAACAGACTCCTGATCAATCGCGTCAGACTCAACGAGGCGATCAAACCAATAATTATTCCGACCAGCGCAAGCGCGGCACCCTGCCCAAGCACGAGCTTCAACACGTCTCGATTTTGTGCTCCCAGCGCGACGCGAATGCCGATTTCGTTCGTACGTTGGATTACCGAGTAGGAGATCACTCCATAGAGACCTATTGCAGACAACAATAAAGCAATTAACGCGAAGGTGGTCGATAAAAGAGTCTGTAACCTCTGCTGCTTGATGGAGCGGGCGAGAAGAGCAGTCAGCGTCTGAAGATCAGGTGGCGGCAGGTTTGGGTCGAGCGATCTTATTTCGGCACTGATTATTGAAGCAAGCTCCGGCACATTCTCATTGACTCGAAGGACCAGAGTACCTCGACGCGCCAACATATTGTCATCTCCCGCCTGCTCAAACGGGATGTAAGTCAGCGCCTTTGTGCTTCTCTCGAGACTTCCGTACGAATCAATCAGCGTGTCCCCAGCGATACCAACGATCGTGCGCCAGGGTGACTTGCTGCTTGCGCTTCCTATCTTGATTCGTTGGCCGAGCGGTTCCATATCGCGGAAGAACTGCCGTACCAATGTTTCACTGACAATAGCGATAGGCTCTTGATTTTCGCGGTCACGATCTTCAAAGGGCCTGCCCCTGATAATTGGCATGCCGACTGTCGAAAAATATTGACTTGAAACGAGTATCTGTCCGGCAGTCGGGGTTACATCAGTGGCAGCTGTTGTTCTCCCCTCAATTGAGAGTTCATCGCTGCCTCCGGAATAAGCCGGTAAGACCGTAGTCGCGCTGGCCGACTGTACCATCGGAAGTGAACGCATCTTTTCGAGCAGCTGGTCATAAAAGCGAAGCTGCTCCGATTTTTGTGGATAAGCTTTAACCGGTAGGACGATTCCTGCCGCGATCAAATTCTCTGGGCGGAACCCACGCGGCTCCGAGGCCAACCGCGTAAAACTTCGAACCATTAATCCTGCACCGGTCACAGGACCAAAGAGAGCGCCACCTCGACCACAACCAAAATCTTTCGAGTCCTTTGGTGCCTTGCGCCTTGAGAACCTCGCGAACTCTCCTTGAGAAGTTCGTTCACATCCAACCGTCCGGCTTGAATGGCTGGAATAACTCCAAACAAGGCTGCCGTCAGAAACGACAGCAGAATTGTGAATAGGAGAACCCTGGAATTTATCGCGACATCGTTGAACGCCGGGATTTCGAATGGATTTAACGCTAGAAATGATCGCAGACCAACATATGCGAGAAAGAGACCCGCAGCGGTTCCGATCGCCGAAATTAAAAAACTTTCCGTCAAAAGCTGTAGAACGAGCGCGCGACGACCAGCTCCCAAAGCCGCGCGTATCGCAAGCTCTTTGCGCCGTTCGGCAACTCGAGCCAGCAGCAGACCGGCAATATTCGTGCAGGCGATCAACAGCACGAAAATGACAGCTCCTGATAAGACCAGAAGAGTGGGACGAACGCTTCTGGTGGCGTCCGACTGCAGTCCGGCGACAAACGGTGTGTAGTTTTTCCAGATCGGCGGCGACACTTCATCGACTCGCACCTTGATCGAAGTCAACTCCGCTTGTGCCTGTGCGACGTTTACTCCTGGTTTTAGCCTGCCGATTACGCCGATGGGCTGATCCGGTGAGTCTCGATAGGGTTTATTTGCGGGATTAGGTTCATCAGGAGTCAGCAAGATCCATAAATCTTCGGGGTGGTCCGGCTGTGCAACACTGGGCAGCGACGTTCCCGATGGCGCCACACCTATGATCCCGTAGGTCCGATCATTGAGCGTAAGCGTTTTGCCTATAACATCCGGGTCACCGCCGAAGCGTCGTTGCAAGAATGCTTGTCCCAGCACTACGACGGGCGAGCCGTTGACGTCATCAGGCTGGAATTCTCGTCCGCGTATTGCTTCAATTCCTAGCGTAGAAAAGTAATCCTGCGTGACCATTTGACCGAGCACTGAATCGGTCTCACCAAGTCCGGTCAGCGTATAACCGCGCCAGAAGAACCCGGCCAGGCTGTCAAACGACGTAGACTGACGTTCCCACTCCTGGAAATGACGCCACGGAGCGAAGATCGAAGGTAGCGAAGGGTTCTTTGATTCGCTCTCCCAGATTGCCGCGAGTTGCTGAGGGTCTCGAAATGGAAGCGGTTTCAACAACCACGAATCAACCGTACTGAATACAATGGTGTTCGCTCCGATCCCGATGGCAATCATCAGTACCGCAAGCAGGGAAAAGGCACGGTTCCTGGTAAGCTGTCGAGCGCCAAACCTAAGGTCTCGTAGCAGGGTTCCGTTACTCATATCTCAGCGCAATCATCGGGTCCACCCTCGTAGCTCTGCGAGCCGGCACAAGGCACGCCACAAGCGTGACTACACCGACAATCAGCGATACTAGTGCAAAGGTAAAGAAATCGGTCGGGCCGATCCCAAACAATAGACTCGATATCACTCTGGTTAAGGCAATAGATGCGGCAAAGCCAATAGCAATTCCGCCCAGCGCAAGCCTTGCGCCTTGCGCTAGTACGAGTTTCAGAACGTCGTTCGCTTGCGCGCCTAAGGCCATTCGGACGCCGAACTCCTGGGTGCGCTGTGACACCGAATACGAAGTGACGCTGTAGATTCCAAACGCCGCTAGAGTTCCAGCTAATCCCGCAAGCGCAGCGAGCAACACAACAATAAAACGCCGTTGAGCTACCGATGACGAAACGAGCTCCTCCATCATCGCTACACGATAAATCGGAAGATCTTTATCCACGGCCCAGATTTCATTCCGCACCGAGTCCAGCAGAGGCTTTGTTTCTAATGTGCTTCTTATTACCAGATTCAGGTCTGATCCAGTCCACTGTGCCTCCGGAACATACGCCTGCAGATCAGGTGCGGTATCCAATGCGTAATGGTTAACGTTTCGGGTTATACCAACGATCGTTCGCAATGGCCCTTGAGGACCGCCCATCCTGACCTGCTTTCCAATCGGATCTTCATCCGGCCATATTGTCTGCGCGGTTGACTCGCTGATCATTACAACGAACGGAGCATCGGGACCGTCCCGGTCGGTGAACTCCCTGCCAGCAAGCAGAGGGATTTCCATGGTCCGCAGGTAATTGGGACTGACGACATAGCGCTCGACGCTCGGCGCCTCTTCCGGGTTCGCGAGCGGTTTTTCTTCTACATGAAAGCCGTATTTGTCTACATTGCCCCCCAGGGGAAGGTTACTCACAATCGCTGCAGCTTTCACTCCGGGCAGATTGGAAACGCGATTGATAACTTCATCATAGAATGCACGAACACGAGCTTCGTCCTGATATTTCGTTCCGTCCGCCGACACCTTCATAGTTAGAAGATTACTCGGCTCAAACCCCGGCTTGACGTCGAGGACGTGCAAAAAGCTCCTGACCAGAAGTCCGGCGCCAATCAACAGAACCAGCGCTAACGCAATTTCTGATATGACCAGCAAATTGCGAAGCCGGTGTCCGGCGCCGCCGGTCCCGCGGCTACCTTCTTTAAGCGCCTCGCTCAGATCGAGCTTCGAGGCCTGCAGGGCTGGTGCGAGACCGAAGATTATTCCTGTAAGAATCGACAATACAACAGTGAAGCCGAGGACTCGAATGTCGACATTTACCTGGTCCAGGCGCATGATGCTGGGCGGACTGAGTGCCGCGAACAAACCGATTCCCCACCATACCAAGGCGAGTCCTATTGTTGCGCCGAGAATGGATAACATCACGCTTTCGGTGAGTAACTGACGTATGATTCTGACGCGATGCGCTCCAAGCGCGGAGCGTATTGCGATTTCTCTTCGTCGCTGAGTCGCGCGCGCGAGCAGGAGGTTGGCAACATTGGCACAGGCTATGAGTAATACCAGGCCTACTGCTCCGAATAGAACATAGAGCGCAGGCCGTACGCTTCCAACGAACTTGTCGAGCAGTGGAATTAGAGTGACGCCAGACACAGCGTAATCGTGCGGGTGTTCGATTTTAAGGTTCTCCGAGATGGCATTCATCTCGGCTCGCGCCTGTTCGAGAGAGACGCCGCGGTTGAGACGACCGAAGGCGTGAATGTGACGGCAGGTTCTGCAGGCCCAGGGCAAAGTCTCATCGTAACCGAGCGGCGCCCACACGTCTGCTCTTTGAAACAGGCGCGCCGAAAGCATGTCTTCAAAGCCGGGGCCCATGACTCCGACGACGGTAAAGGTTTGGTCTGAGAGTCTGATTGGCTTTCCTACTATTTCAGAGTCCGCGCCAAACCGACGCCGCCAAAGTCCGTCGCTGAGCACTACGACTCGTCGCGTTGCGGGACGATCTTCCTCAGTTGTGAATTCCCGGCCGAGCGCTGGTTTGAGTTTCAAAGTTCCGAAGTAATTAGCGGAAACGCGCATGCCTCGCAGCATCTCGGGTGTGCCTTGTCCGGTCAGGGTTACGCTCCAGTCGCGAACCACCGAAATGCTTTCGAAGGTTTGGCTCCGTTCCATCCAGTCTTTGCTTGTGGCGTAAGACGTATTGGAGTGGCCGCCTTGCTGGTCATTTTCCTCCAGCATTACCAACCGTTCGGGTTCGGGGTAGGGCAGCGGGCGTAGCAAAACCGAATTGATGAGGCTGAAGATGACTGTATTAGCACCAATCCCCAGCGCGAGCGCGACAACCGCGACCGCAGTGAAGCCGGGTCGTTTACGCAACATGCGAAATCCGTAACGAATGTCTTGGGATAAGGTTTTCATAGGCTTCTCGTTAAGGGTTCGGGATTTAGAAAGCTAAACTTTTCACGTTTAGGGTTTAGCGTTCGGCGTTCTCGGATCCACAGATTACGTGGATCACAGAAACGCGTGACACAAAACCCTGAACACTGAACGTCGAACGCTAAACGCTGAACACTAAACGTGAAACGTTCAGCAATTTTATTCGCATCGCAGTGCCACAAGCGGATCGATGCCTGCAGCCTTGCGAGCAGGCAGATAACCGCCAAGAAGAGTTGCGCCGGTTAACAATAATCCCGCAGTGACGAACACAATCGGATCTCCAACCTTAACCCCGAATAAGAGCGATTCAGTAAATCGCCCCAATGCGTAAGCCGCCGGAAGGCCGACTACCAGTCCGATAATCGCAAGTATTACGACTTCTCGTAGTATTAGCCACGAAACACCACCACTTGTTGCGCCCAACGCCATGCGAATTCCGATTTCACGGTTACGACGAGTCACCGTGTACGCCATTACTCCATAGAGTCCGAGCGACGCCAACAAAGCGGCAAGGAGGGCAAAAGCCAACGAAAGGAGAGTCAGGAATTTGTCGTTGAACAGAGAATCATCTATTTGCCGTTCCAACGTCTTCATGTCATAAATCGGAAGATTGCTGTCCAGTCGCTGCAGTTCGCCACGCAGAAGACCCGCAGTTGACCCCAGCTCTTGTCTGGTTCTTACATAAAAAGTGATTCTGCCTGCGGTCTTGAACTGGGAATATGGAAGGTAGACGAACGGACCGCCCTTATCGCGCACTGTCCCGTGCTTGCTGTCTTTTACTACTCCTACTATTTCGATATCCGGACGATTGCGATCTCCTGCGCCGAACATGAATTTTAACCCGAGAGGATTTCGATTCTCGAAATAGCGACGCGCCATCGACTCGTTGATGATCGCTACCTGGGGGCTGGAGGCTGTGTCTGCTGCTCCGAACTGACGCCCCGAAATCAGAGGAATTCCCATCGTCGAAAAATATCCCTGGCCTATCCAGTTCTGGCCGACATTCATGTCCTCGTCTTGTTGAGCCTGATATCCCTCGACGGTGATGTTACTGCTCGCATCAGTGTCCGTGAAAGGTGGGTATACTGCTTCGCTGACCGCCTCTACACCAGGTTGCGTTGCTAGTGACTGGTGAAGCTGATCGAACAGCGCGATCGTATTTTTTGGGCTGTACCCGTTCAAGTCAGGAGAGATCGAAAACGTAACCAGATGTTCAGGTCGCAGTCCGAGGTCGAGACGTTTGAGATTGTTGAGGCTACGGGCGAACAGTCCCGCGCCGACGAGCAGCACCGCCGTCAACACGACCTGAGAAACGACAAGCCCCTTGCGAAAGCGTACCTGGCTCAGGCCACCAGAGACGCTTGAACCTTGCTCGCGGAGAGTTGCTTCGAGATTCAATCGAGTTGCCTTGATTGCCGGCAGCAAACCGAAAAGCAGGCCGGTAACAATCGAGAGGCTGATGGTGAAAAGCATCAGTCGGACATCCAGACTCTTTGATAGGCCAATTGCGCCTATGCTGTCCGGAATAGCTCCGACCAGTGCGCCAATTGTCCACCAGCCAACAAGGAGTCCGACTGCTCCTCCCATTACCGACAGCGTAAGGCTCTCGACCAGGAACTGGCGCACCAGGCGCAAGCGACCCGCACCAACCGCCATTCGAATCGCAATCTCTCTTTGGCGCGCTGCGCCACGGGCCATAAGAAGGTTGGCGACATTTGCGCAGGCGATTAACAGCACAAGACCCACCATCCCCATCAGCACGAGAAGAGGTTCCTTTTGTGCACTCTCAAGAATCGGCCGTCCTCTGGAGCCTGGTGAGAGCAACATTTTTCGGTCGAGGAAACGCTGCTGCGTCTCGGGCGAAAACTTATTGAACGCAAGCTCGAGCTCCTGGATCTGTCGATAGATCGGCGCAAACGCTTCCTCGGCTTGAGCTGGGGACAATCCCGGCTTGAGTCTGCCGATAATCGCGAGCCAATAATCTTTATGATCGTTCAATCCGTCCCAGTTAGGCGTCATCTGGGCCTTCATACTGATCGGAATAAAGATGTCCGGAGTTTGGCCCACCTGAACGCCATCGAACCCAGCGCGTGCCACCCCAACTACGGTCATCACCGAGCCGTTTACCGTGAGGGTCTTGTTCAGTATTCCGGTGTCATTGCCAAAGCGACGCGTCCAGTAGCTGTGACTCAGAACGACTACCTGGCCTGCCCCGGGAATCCTGTCGTCTTCTGATGTAAATACTCGCCCAATTGCGGGACGCACCCCGAGTACTTCAAAGTAATTTCCTGACACCAGCTCGCCGTCGGCTCGTTCGGTCTGACCCTCGCCGGAAACGCTAAGAGGGATCGCAAAACGGGCTAACAGTCCGGAGAAAATATTGTTCTTTTCGACCAGTTCTTTGTAGAGCGGATAGGAAAGCGATGCGGATGAATCCCCATCGCTCCAGACCCGGCCCGACTTTGGTCCTGGGGAACGCAGAACAACGAGTTCCTCTGGCTTCTCGACCGGCAGGCGACGAAGGAGGATCTGATCAGTTAACGAGAATATGGCGGTGTTGGCCCCCAGCCCCAGTGCCAGGGTAAGAACTGAAACGAAGGTAAAGCCCGGGTTCTTGATCAGTGTTCGGATGCCATAGCGTAAGTCTTGAATGAGAGTGTCCATCAATGCCCTCTATTGGCAATTGGCAATCGCGATTGCCAATTTCGATTGCCAATTGCCGATTGCCAATTGCCAATTGCCAATTTGCGATTGCCGAATTGCGATTGCCGAATTGCGATTGCGGAATTGCGATTGCGGAATTGCGATTGCGGAATTGCGATTGCGGAATTGCGATTGCGGATTGCCAATTTGCGATTGCCGATTGCCAATTGCGATTTGCAATTTGAAATTTGCAATTTGAAATTTGCAATTTGAAATTTGCAATTTGAAATTTGCAATTTGAAATTTGCAATTGGTGCTTGCCACAGGCCCCCAACTCCGAACCCCCAACTCCCAACCCTATTCATATCTCAACGCAATCATCGGATCTATGCGGACTGCCTTGTAAGCCGGCATAAAACAAGACAGCATCGCCACCGCTGCCAGAACCGCTGAGATAATTGCGAACATCATCGGGTCCGTCGTGCTTACCTCAAACATCAGGCTCTCCATAACCCGGGACAAGGCAAGCGCGCCCGCAATACCGATCCCCATTCCAGAAACGACCAGCTTAAAACCACGTGCCATCACGAGTCCTACAACGTCGTGAGCACTCGCCCCCAGAGCCATTCGAACTCCGATCTCGTGTGTGCGCTGTGAAACCGTGTATGCAATCACTCCATAGATTCCAACAGCGGCCAGGATCGTCGCCAGACCGGCGAACGCTCCAATCAATAACATTACAAATCTATTCACAGCGACTGAGCTGGACAGGCGCTCGTCCATTGTCTTGATATCAAAAATCGGTTGGTCAGGATCTAACGATAGAACCTGATTTCGTATCGGCGAAATTGCGTTGACTGGCTCTAAAGCCGTTCTGACTACCAGCGTCATGAAGGTGCCGGGATATTGTGAGTACGGGAAATAGAGCTCGGGCTTTGGCGCAACGTCCAGACGACGGTGCTTAAGGTTACCTACGATGCCGACGATCTCGTGCCAAAGCTGTGGGTCCGATGATTTGAAACCGAGTCGTTTGCCGATCGCTTCTTCGTTCGGCCAGAAGCGCTGAGCCAGTGCTTCGTTGATCATCACCACTCGAGGCGCATCTTCACGATCACCGTCGTTGAAAGTTCGTCCCCTAATAATTGGAATCCGCATCGCCTGAAAATAGTTGGAAGTGGCGGTGCGTTCACCCACTTCTGGTCTTTCTGCCACCGGCAGCGGTGTCGCGCCTTCAACGACAAATCCGGTGGTGCCATCACTACCACCAAAGGGCAGGGGGTCAATTCCTCCGACGACTTCAACCCCTGGAATCGAACTTACTCTGCTGATCAACTGTTCAAAGAAGGAGTTAATCTGCTGGTGCTCTTTATACTTTTGCCGTGGCAGAGAGACATTCATTGTAAGGACGTTCTTCGAGTCAAATCCGGGGCTGACGTGCTGCAAACGCAAGAAGCTCTTAATCAGCAGACCAGCGCCAATCAACAACATGAACGCGAGCGCGATTTCTGAGATAACAAGCACATTGCGCAATCGGCTTCGTCCCTCGACAACAGAGCGACCACCTTCTTTCAACGACTCATTGAGTTCTGGTTTTGATGCCCCTAGTGCTGGCGCGAGTCCGAACAGCATTCCTGTCGCGAGCGATATTGTTAGCGTCCAGGCGAGGACCTCACCATTCAAGCTGATCTCACCGAGCCGCGGAACTTCAGGAGGCGCCAAAGCAACCAGCAGGTAGGTCTGCCAGTACGCCAGCAAGAAGCCTGCGAGACCGCCAATACCGGCAAGTAAAATACTCTCGGTTAGGAGCTGGCGGACGATCCTCCAGCGGGTAGCTCCGAGAGCTAATCGAATCGCGATTTCTCTGTAACGCGCATTGACTCTCGCCAATAGAAGACACGCGACATTAGCGCACGCAATCAACAGCACAAACCCGACCGCTGCAAATAAGACCCGAAGATAGGGCCGCGAATCTCCCACTAGTTGTTGCTGTAAGGGGATAAGGTTAACGCCTCGATAAGAGTTCGTCTCCGGATATTGCTGCTGCAGTTGATTTACCAGGACGGTCATTCCAGACTGCGCCCGATCAATTGAAACATTGCCGCGTAGTCGGCCGATGACGTAAAGGTAATGACTTTGTCGATTCGTGTTTGATGCGGAGATGCGCATCGGCATCCAAATCTCGATTTGGCGGGTGATCGGGAACTCGAACTCGAATGTGGACGGTAAGATTCCAATGACTGTAGCCGGATTGCCGTTCACAGTCAGAGTCTTCCCAATTGCATCAGGATCAGCTCCGAAGCGGCGTTGCCATAGCCCAAGGCTGATGATAATCGTACGCGTGCTGTCTGCGTTTTCCTCATCCGCGACAAACCCGCGTCCCATGATGGGCTTAGTGCCGAGCAGCGAAAAGAAATTCGTTGTGACAACCGCTCCCTGGATCCTTTCCGGTTCCGCTGATCCGGTCAGGTTAACGTTAGAGTAATTGAGAGCAGCCAGGGCGTCGAATACTGTTTGTTGAGTGCGCCAATCGAGAAAGTTTCCCATGGCGACCTCATTGCGATTGTTGACATCCTGCCCAGGTTGGGCATTTGTTTCCCAAACTGCAACCAGGTGTTCCGAGTCCGGATATGGAAGGCCACGCAGCAGCACAGCATTGACGACGCTAAAAATTGCGGTATTCACACCGATGCCAAGGGCGAGAGTCGCAACTGCGACGAGTGTAAATATTGGTCTTCGCAGAAGCGCACGCAGGCCATATCGTACGTCTTGGAGTATGGATACCATGCTTCTTCCTAAAAGGTTTTGCAAATTTGCTAGCGCCCGATCCGTGAATCGATCATTCATATCTCAGCGCAATCATCGGATCCACCCTCGTTGCACGTAACGCCGGCACGAAACAAGCCGCAAGAGCCACTGATGTCAATACGGCGGATATCACGACGAAGGTCAATGGATCTGTCACGCTAACATCAAACAGCAGGCTCTCCATAAGCCTGGTCAAAGCCAATGCCGCTCCGATCCCGATTGCAATCCCCACAAGAGTCAAAATCATGGCTTGACCCACTATCAGTCTAAGAATGTCAATCGAATGCGCCCCCACAGCTACCCGAATTCCAATTTCGTGGGTTCGCTGCGACACCACATAGCTGATCACCCCGTAAATCCCGACCGCCGCCAACAGCACTGCAACTGCAGCGAACACGCTCAACAGCACCAAATTGAATCGCCGTTTCGAAAGTGAATCTGAGAGATACTCAGTCATTGGTTTTAGCGCATAAACGGGCAATGTTTTGTCCATGCTCAGCAGCTCGGCTCTTAACCCCTCAACCATTCCCGTGGGACTCGACTTGGTACGCACAACTACTGTGACGGATCGCTCGAAGGAATCGAAGAGAGGGTTTTGCAAGTACGGAAAATAGATCTCCGGAGTTGCTGGCTCCTCTAACGTAAGATCTCGTACGTCGCCAACAATTCCGACAATCAACAAGGGATCGCGGGACTGTCCCTGCAGGCTTAATCGATGTCCTAACGGATCCTCACCAGGGAAATGACGTCGAGCAAAGGCCTCATTTATTAGGGCAACGTTGGGCGTTTGCTTAGTGTCGGTATACAAGAAGTCACGGCCCTGCAGGAGGGGGATTCCCATCGATTCAAAGTAATGCGGCGTGACCACGCGGCATTCGGCAAGGGGCTGATCCTGTTTCGCGATCGGCGGACGGCCTTCGATTGTGAAGTTGTCGCTTGTATTGCCGCCCGAGAGCGGCAGCTCAGTAATCGCTCCGGCGGACTGTACACCTGGAGTAGAGTTAAGCCGGTCCAACATCTGTGAGTAAAACGCCGCGACGTTCTCGTCCTCGGGATAATTAGTGCGCAAGAGAGTAACGCCCATCGTCAGAAGGTTGTTGGGATTGAATCCTGGATTGATACGATTTAGCTTTGCGAAGCTCTTAATCATCAGACCGGCGCCGATCAGGAGCACGAGCGACAACGCAATCTCCAGGACCACCAATGAGCTTCTAAGACGATTCCGCTGAACTCCGCCAGTTGTTCGTCCGCTTTCTTTCAAGGCATCGGTCAGATTGGGCTTTGACACCTGCAACGCCGGAGCCAGGCCGAAGACCACACCGGTTACGAGTGAAACTAATAGCGCGAAGCTTGCCACTCGAAAGTCGACATGGATTTCTTTTACGCGAGGAATGGTGTCCGGGCTCAATGAGATCAATGCACCGACTCCCCAGAGTGCAATTAGCACTCCGGCAGCACCTCCGGCGAGCGACAACAGGACGCTCTCCGTAAGCAATTGTCGAACGACTCTGCCGCGGCTGGCTCCAAGAGCAGTTCTTATAGCGATCTCGCGCTGCCTCGCATTGGCGCGTGCAAGAAGAAGGTTCGCGACGTTTGCACACGCGATCAACAGCACGAACCCCACAGCACCAAGTAACACAAATAGCGCCGTTCCTATATCGCCGACGATCACGTTGCGCAACAATTCGAGCTTGATCCCGTGCCCCGCAGTCTTTTCCGGATGCTGTTCTGATAGACGCGAGGCGATCGTAGACATCTCAGCTTGTGCTTGCGGGAGTGGGACTCCGGACTTTAGTCGACCGACTACACGCAGGTAATGAGGGCCTCTATCCAACGTTTTTGGGTCTATCGGAATGGGGCGCCAGATTTGCGCCTCATTTGGGAAGCTAAACCCTGCGGGCAAAACGCCAACTATTGTGTGTGGGATCCCCATTAATTTTATGGTCTGACCCAGGATATTTGGATCAGAACCAAAGCGCTTTTGCCAAAGAGATTGGCTGAGGACTACAACACGATGACGGCCAGGGAGTGTCTCTTCCTCGGCGAATGTGCGCCCGAGCAAAGGCTTCACTCGGAACACGGAGAAAAAATCGACGGTTACTAGTCCTATCGGTGTGTCCTCGACTGCGTTTCCATCATCAACAAAAATGTTCCCGCCTTGAAAAGCAGCCAGATGTTCGAAGGACTGATTCTGATCCCTCCAGTCAAGAAACTCGGGGGCGGAGGTAGGCGCAGTTGGCAACTTCGGCAGACTATCCCAGAGCCAGACGAGTTGGTCGGGGTGATCGTAGGGCAAGGGCTGAAGCAAGACGCCGTTCACTACCGTAAAGATTGCGGTGTTGGCGCCTATGCCCAACGCCAGCGCGATTACAGCGACGCCGAAAAAGAGCGGCTGCTTGATCATCATGCGAGCTGCATAACGCAGGTCCTGGATTAGTGTGGACATTGCTCCTCCGAATAGGACGAATAGGACGAATAGGTCCAACAAGTCCTATATGTCCTATCATTCGTACCGCAAAGCGATCATCGGATCGACTTTTGTCGCGCGGCGCGCTGGCACGAAACAGGCTCCCAGAGCTACCGCTACAAGCGCGACCGAAATGACGACGAAAGTCAACGGATCAGTCGCACTTACGCCAAACAAAAGACTCGACATCACTCTCGTTACCAGCCAGGCTCCAACGAGACCAAGTCCCAGTCCAGCAAGCGCGAGCTTCATACCTTGTCTGATAACCATTCCCAGAACATCTGTCTGACGCGCGCCTAGCGCCATCCGAATGCCTATCTCGTGTGTACGCTGCGTCACTGAATATGCCATCACCCCGTAGATCCCTACTGCGGCAAGGATCAAAGCGACCGCAGCAAAGGTGCTCAGAAGCATCAAGAATAAACGATCCGGGGCTATCGAATCAGTCCAGATTTGTCCCATCGTTTGCACGCTGTAAATCGGCTGATCAGGATCGATTGCCAGCACCTGCTGTCTTACACCATTCGAAAAGGCAGTCGGATCGCCTATCGTGCGCACCACTATGCTCATGCTATTGCTGGGGTTCTGATTATTCGGGTAATAAGATTGAACACGGTTTGAGTCCTCATTTAAGCCTTCCATTTTTACTCGACGCACTATCCCCACAACCGTCACCTTGCCTCCCCAGAAGGTGATTTGCTTGTCGATAGGGTCTTCGTCAGGCCAATACCGTCGAGCAAATTCCTCATCGATGATTGTCACGCTCGGTCGCCGAAACTCCGGATGTTGCGGGTCCGGCGGTGTCGGCGACATCACGTCCTGATCGTTAAAATCGCGTCCTTTCAGCAACGTAATCCGCATCGCATTGAAATAGCCCGGGCTTACCTGAGCAACTTCGGTCAAAGGCCGCTGGCCCTGCGGTGGTTCTGGTCGACCCTCGATCCAAAAGCCGCTCTGCCATCCATTGTTGCCAAGCGGAAGTCCCGTTGCCATTGCCACTGACCGCACTCCAGGCATTGCTGCAATATTCTGCAGCAGCTGTTGATAAAAATTGATGCGTTGTTGAGGTTCCGGGTACTTCTTCTGGGGCAGCGAGACGTTGAATGTCAGTAGATTGTCGGCTGAGAAGCCAGGATCCACTCGTTGGAGGTAGTAGAAGCTGCGGATCATCAAGCCGGCGCCGATGAGCAGAACCAGGGTCAACGCTGTTTCGGAGACAACAAGAATGCTTCGCATCACATAACGACGTCCGGTTGATCCGCGTCCCGCTTCTTTCAGTGTTTCATTCAAATCCGGTTTACTAGCCTGTACCGCGGGCGCCAGGCCGAAGATAACCCCAGTCAAAATTGAAACAACCATCGTAAAGAGCAGGACTCGTCCATCCAGCCCAATTTCTTTGAACCGCGGAATGCTGTTCGGGCTGATGGCGAGAATGAGCTTCACACCCCAATGAGCCAGCAGCACACCAAAGACTCCTCCAGCAAACGATAGGACAAAGCTCTCAGTGAGCAATTGGCGCACGATTCTTTTGCGGCTCGCCCCAAGCGCTGTTCGAATCGCCATCTCCTTTTGTCTGTTTGACGCTCGGGCGAGCAGCAGATTGGCAACGTTTGC
>Ga0126384_10001054_pt1 | contig 16038 bp, 16 predicted proteins | sample PanSoiMetPlot_36_FD_92543 | JGI IMG/M metagenome (GOLD analysis project Ga0126384, IMG submission 92543) | Tropical forest soil microbial communities from Panama - MetaG Plot_36 | ecosystem: Environmental > Terrestrial > Soil > Tropical forest > Bulk soil | place: Panama | collected 2016-02-17 | reverse complement strand
CTCGTCCCAGCGAGGGGGGACCTGGACGCTGAACCCGACTGCAGACCTGTCAATTGACGTCCAGCTGGGATGCGAAGCGGCCGTCGCCGAGGGCGATGGTGACGTCTGAGCCTGCCTGGATGCGCCGCCGCACGCGGCTGCCGCCAGCACGGCGACCAGGCCTGCGGAGACGAGCCGTGTCCGCTCACGGTGCGGTCGGAACAAGACAGCCGAGATGCCGAATTGCTTGATGCGCACGTACATGATCACCCCTCCCGCTCGTTGCGCGGCCGCCAACAGAGGCAAAGCTGACCCGGTTGGACGTCGAGCGGTCGAGAAGTCTAACTACTCGGGTGCGGGAGCTGCACACCGCCCGCTCAGAGTGGGGGCCTGCCTCTCGCTCACGGGTCGGTACGGCCTGTTCGGAACGCAGGCCGCTAACGGACTGCAGGTCTGGCGCGAACTCGACGGCGCGGCCCAGGTGACCGTCGAAGATGACGGCAGCGATCCCGCTCGGCTGCCGGACTGCCTCGCGCGAATGGCCCCGAGGTGCGACGTCCTGCTGGGGCCCTACTCTACGGGCCTGATGCGGGCCGCCGTCTCCCTGGTTCCCCGGCTGGATCGTCTTCTCTGGAACCACGGCGCTGCCGGCGACGATGTGGCGAAGGCGTGCCCGGGTCGAATCGTCTCGGTCCTGGCGCCGGCCAGCCGATACGCGCTGCCGTTTGTGGAGCACCTGGCCCGGCAAGCGCAGCGCGTGCCGCTCTGGATCGTGCAGGGAAGAGGAGGCTTTGGGCGCCATGTGGCCGGCGGCGCCGCAGTGGCGGCCAGCCGGCTCGGCCTGGAGACGGTCCTGGTCGGCGCAGAAGCCCGGCTCTCGGACCTCGCTCTTCCACCGGTGTGGGATCTGTTCTCGGCCGGCTCCTTCGAGACCGACGTCGCCGTCACGTCTGAGGCGTTGACTCTGGGCCGCCCCCCGCGTGCGCTGTGCGCCGTAGCCGCTGGTGTTCAGGAGTTTGGCCGCTCACTGACCGATCCTGAGGGGATATACGGGATTGCTCAGTGGGCCCCGGGGAGTGGTGAGGCGCCCGAGCTGGGACCCTCCGAAAGCACGTTCATTAAAAACTACAGCCGGCTCACCAGCACGATCCCTGACTATCCCGCGGTCCAGGCGGCGGCTTGCGCGGTGATCGGAGCCCACTGCGCGCGAGCCACGGGGGCCACAGACGTCGAAGCGCTCTGGCGCGCCGCCGCCAGCCTGCGTGCAACGACACTGTTCGGCCCGTTCCGGATCGATCCGTCGACGGGAGTCCAGATCGGGCACGAACCTTGTCTCCTTAAATGGTCGGCAGGGCGGTTGACCCGTGTCGAGTCCACGGCCAGCCCCTGACATCCCCCGTCAATGGGCGACGTAGTGAAGACCTTCAGACCGTCCGGCGTGACCGATCCCGGCCTGATCCGTCGCTATGCGGCCGCGCGCCTCGAGCAGCTTCACGGCGAACTCGAGCTGAAAGCGCGCCTCGACGTCCTCCAGGTCGGCTCCGAGCAGCTGCTCGATGCGAGCAAGGCGGTAGCGCAACGTGTTTACGTGCACGTGCAGCGTTCCGGCGGCGGGCTTCAGACGCCGGTCAGAACGTAGGAACACGGCCAGCGTGCGCACGTACTGCCCACCGGTCCGTGCGTCGGCCCGCGTCAGCGGCTCGAGAGCGCGCTCGGCCACAGCATCGAGCATCTCAGGATCGACCGCTCGGGCGACGAGCCCGTAGAAGCCGAGCTCCTCGTGGGTGCGGAGACGGCCCTCTCCGGTGGACGCCCGCGCCAGTCCGAGGGCGAGCGCGGCCTCCCGGTAGGACTCGGCGTAGTCGCCGAGGACGTGGCAGACGCGCCCCAGGCCGCCCGCGAGACGCACGCCTCCGAGCGCCGATCCTGCATCGCTGAGGAACGTCGCAATCGCTCCCCTGAGCACGCTCGGCTCTTCCTCGGCGCGCACCAGGAGCACCGCGTCCCTGCCGCGCAGGTCGAGGACCGGTTCCAACCCGCGGGCCTGGGCGACGTACTTGATGACGTCCGCCGCTCGGCGGGTGACGAGCGGGGCCGCCTCCTGGCCCGCGCGCTCCACCTCGAGACCTATGCAGAGCACCGCTCGCGCCACGTCCAGGTCAACGCCCAGTATCGAGGCCTGTCGGGCGACCAGGTCCTCGTCGCCCAGCCGGCCATGGAGGAGGTCGTCGAGAAAGCGCGGGCCAAGACCAAGCTCATCCTCAAGCGCGGTCCGCTCCCGCAGCAGCCAGAGCGCGACGAGCTGGGTGACCTGCCGCAGGCCGGCTTGCTCCGCACGATCCAGCGCGGCCGGCCGCGTCACCACGATCGTGCCCAGCTGCCGCCGGCCCGCCATAACGACGAAGCGCGTCTCCCTGCCGCTGGGCTCACCCACATGAGCGACGACGTGTCCGAACGGGTCCCGCAGCTCGACGGCACAGCCGAGCCGGCCGTCGAGCACGCCCAACGCAGCCTCCAGGCCCCCGCCTCCCGCGAGCGCCGCCGCCACCTCGGCAAAGAGCCGCCTGCCTGACTCGACCCGCAACGCCTGCTCGTCGGCGGCCGCCAGCCGCCGGCGGAGCGCCTGCCGGTCCTCGACCGCCGTCAGGGAGGCGCTGACCGAGCGGGCGAACAGCGTCATCAGCTCTACCTCGCTGGACGTGAAGCGGCGCAGGCGGTGCTCAGCTGCGTAGAGCACGGCCACCACCGTGCTGGCCGAGCGGATCGGCACGGCAATCGAGCAGCGGAGGCCCTCGGCGTCGATCACCATCTTCGAGTACCGCTCGCGCCTGGGGTCATGCTGATAGTCACGAACGACGATCGGTTCGCCGCGCTCGGCCACCCGGCCACCGATCCCCTTGCCGAACGGCAGTCGCCACAGTCGCGCGGTCTCCGGGTCTCGGAACCCCGAGTGGGCGACCAGCCGGAGTACGTCTCCATCGCGCACGGCGCAGTAGCTGCAGCTCGTCTGGACAAGGAGGCGCGCCGCGTCGTTGGCGCGCCGTAGAACGTCTTCGGCAGTCTGCGCCTCCTGAACCCACAGGCAGGCGTCGGCGAAGATACGCGCTGCGTCCCGGCCGGCCACCATCTAATGCTGCCTCGGTGTGGCGCCACGAACAAGACCCTTTGTAGCGCCGCGACAATCGGTGAGCCCAGATTTGTCGAAACGAGCCGAATTCCGGCTGACAGCCGCAGGGTACGCTCCCGTTGGCCCGCCTTCGTTAGGGCATCCCCGCGTGACCGGAGCAGGAGCTCGATACAAGAAGAGGAGACTGTGAGATGGCGGTCGAGACACGCGTGCTCACCGACGCGGAGCGACGACAGCTCAAGATGTTCTTCGAGCAGACGAGGTCACTCCCCCAGCTGCTCGCCACGTTGCGCAGCCGCCGGGTGGCCCTCGGCTACGCGATCGAGAGTGGCGAGCCCGAGACCCGCGCCAGCGGGCGGACGCTGATCCAGGAGAAGGGCCCGCTGACGTTCAGGTCGGACCAGGCCGTCGTGCCCCTGAGCGAGCTGGAAGAGGCGCTCGTTGCCTGGTCGGCCTGCGGGCCGAACGGAATGGCCCACTGGGACATCGCCATCCACGGCGGCTTCCACGAGCTGGTGACAATCGCCGGCCGCACCGCCGCCGCGCCTGGCAACTCCTTTGCACACGACCTGCTGATCATCAAGGACGATGGCGCGTACATCTACAACCCCGGGACCGAGCGCTCGAAGATGGTCGAGATCGAGTCCGAGCAGGACTACGACAAGGTCCTCGACTGGTACCGCCAGGGCATGACCAAGGTCCACGAAGGGCGACCCGACGTCGACTGGGGGCTGCGGGCGCCGGGCGCCCCGAACGCCTCGCTGTTCGGGCCCTACCAGTTCAACCTCAACCGGGACGGACAGACCTGGTTCATCCCGATCACGGACGTCGGCTGGCTCTACTTCAGCGTGCTGCTCAACCTCTTCGACGCCTGGCACATCTACTTCCTCGACGATGCCACCCAGCAGCCGGCAGGCGTGGAGAAGTGGGTGGGCGAGGGCAAGCTCGAGTTCCCGATCATGATCAGCCAGATCGAGCAGTTCCTGTTCCAGGTCGAGACCTACCCGCCGGGCTCCTACGTCCAGAACATGCGGCTTGCGGCCGAAGCGATGGGGCTTGGCAACTGGATCTTTTGCGGCTACTTCGACGACGTCCTGATGGGGGCGTTTCCGGACCTCGCCAAGGGTCTCGGCTTCCGGCACGAGCCGCTCAACATGAAGGCCCCGGCGGCGACCGGCGCGTTGAAGATATTCGGTGTGGAGGGCGTCAAGGAGGCCACCTACGTGCCGTCGCCGCGATATCGCGACGGCCAGGCCGTGATGCAGGCCATGATGGACGAGAAGTACGGGAAGGGCGCGACAATGTCCCGGGGCGACGACAACTGGATGCTCGCCCACGGAGGCCCGTTCAAGCCCGATGTGGTTCGAGAGATCGTCAACCATCCGGAGGTCCGCGTATCCGACTGGGCGGTGGAAGCCTGCGCTGCCTATGTCGACTACTGCGTCGATCGCTACGGCCAGTGTCCCGTCTACTTCAACCCGATGCAGTGCCAGTTCGGCGCTGTCGTCCACCACGTGGACGCCGCGTTCTACGACAAGTACTACGTCGGCGGTTCGATCACGCCGCAGATACGCGAGCACATGCGCACGTGGCACTGAGCAACTGAAGGAGAAGAGGAGGCGGTCGTGGAGTTCAAGAATGTCATCGGCAGCCGGAGGTCGATCCGCTACTTCCAGCCCTACAAGCCTGTGGAGCGTGAGAAGATCCAGACGATCCTGGAGGCGGCACGCATCGCCTCCCAGGCCGTCAACTCGAACTGGGCCAAGGCAATAGTCGTCAATCGGGACGACATGTCGGAGGAGGACCGAAATGCCCTCAAGACCCCGACGACAACAGCCCAGCTGGATCTCGCGCCCACGTGGATCTTCTGGTACGGCGACACGACTGCCCCCTCGCGCGGGCAGACGACACTGAAGCAGCTTGTCGATGTGGGCGCGCTCAACCCAAGCCACGGGTGGAGTCACGCTTATGTGGACAATGTGATCTGGACCCAGGTCCTCACCCCCATCATGTCGGACCAGGGCACGCTGGCCGTCGTTACCGCCGTGGAGGCGGGGCTGGCGATATGTCAGGCAATGTTGATGGCCGTCGACCTCGGCCTGGGCACCGGGATCAATGCTTTCAACGCGGCTAAGGCAAAGGAGGTGTTCGGCGTCCCCGACCACCTGATTGGCCTGTGGGTACAGCTGGTTGGCTATCCTGCCGAGTCTTCTGACGGAGGTGGCCAGCGTCCGCGGGAGCCGTTCGAGAGCCTCTATTTCGAGGGCCGCTATGGGCGGCCGTTTGAGAGAGACCTTGAAGTGGTCGAGCAGCTGACCGCTGAGGGGATGCTGCAGCCGACCGCTCCCCGGCCGTGGCGTCAGGACGAAGTGCGAGCCCTTGCGCGGATGTTCGGCTTGCCGGAGTGATGATGGGGACATGACGATCGACGAGGTCGGGCAGTTCGCCGCCGTAAAGCAGTGGCTGAGTGCCTTCGGCAGTCACTGGAACCGGGATGCCGGAGAGACTGAGCAGCACCGCAAGCTGGAGATTCTGCAGCGCTACTGCACATTCGTGGAGCGGGACCCCGACGCGCTGGTCGCGAACCTGCTGCGCGAGACGCCGACGGGGCAGAAGATCTGGCTCAAACGGCGGCGCGCTGAGATGGCCCGTATCGACCAGTTCGAGCAGCTGGTGGCCGGCGGCGACGCGCGTGCCGGCCGGGAAGCGGGCAACGCAGTCAGGAGCTTCTTCATCCACAACGGCGTTGCTCTCACGGCGACCCCGTTCCGCTGAGGTGTCACACCATGCCTGAGGTCTTCGTTGCCGGAGCGGCGATGACGCGCTTCGGCAAGCACATGGAACGAAGCTCCCGTGAGCTCGTGGAGGAGGTGGTGACCGCCGTCCTCAAGCACGCGGAGCTGCAGCCTGGGGACATCGACGCCTGCTACGTCGGTAACGCGGTCAGCGGGCTCATGACCGGGCAGGAGTCGATCCGCGGCCAGGTGGTCTTGCGTAACACAGGCTTGCTGGGCGTGCCGATCGTGAATGTCGAGAATGCGTGCGCGTCATCGTCCACGGCCCTCTACCTGGGCCGGCAGGCGATCGCCTCCGGAGAGCATGAGCGGGTCCTGGTGCTCGGCTACGAAAAGCTCTACGACGAAGACCGGCAGAAGTCGTTCCGCGCTTTCAACGCGTCGATGGACCTGGACGAGATGAGGCGCCGCTTTCCGAAGGGGGGAGAGGGAAGAAGCGTCTTCATGGACCTATACGCCTCCTTCTCAGAGCAGGCACCGGCGAGCGGCGCGGGTCCCGACGTTGAGGCGCTGGGGATGGTGTCGGTCAAGAACCATCACCATGGAGCACTCAACCCGCTGTCGCAGTTCCGAGAGGAGGTGTCGCTGGAGGACGTGCTCAGCTCTCGCCAGATCGCCGGGCCGCTGACGCTGCTCATGTGCTCGCCACTCTCGGATGGGGCGGCAGCACTGGTGCTCTCCTCGCGCCCGCCGGCCGGGCGCCCGGTGCGAATCGCGGCCTCGGTCCTCGCCTCAGGACGGGGCGACGACCGCTCGAGGCCTGACGCCGTCACGCGGGCCGCTGGACTGGCTTATGAAAAGGCCGGGCTCGGGCCTGACGACCTGGACGTCGTCGAGCTCCATGACGCCACCGCCATTGCCGAGCTCCAGCTCTATGAAGAGCTCCGGCTGTGCGGCCCCGGCGAAGCGCAGCGCCTGGTCCTGGACCGGGAGACCTGGCTGGGAGGCAGGCTGCCGGTCAATCCCAGCGGTGGCCTGCTCGCGCGCGGCCATCCGATCGGGGCGACCGGGGCGGCCCAGGTCGTCGAGCTCAGCTGGCAGCTCCAGGGGCGGTGCGACCAGCGTCAGGTACCGGAGGCCAGGGTGGCGCTGGCGCAGAACGGAGGCGGCTGGATCGGAACCGACGCGGCCGCGTGCGCCGTCCACGTGCTCGTGAGCTGAGGCTCGAGGGCACATGCAGCCGGAGCACGAGCTGGCGGTCTTCGCCCGGCTGATCGCGAGGCGGGCTCAGGATGAGCCGGACCGGATCGCCGTGGTCTTCGAGAACGGCGATCTGCCCGCCGAGACGGTGCGCAACCGGGACCTGGCGCTGAATGGGAACCAGCTCGCCTGGGAGCTGCGGCGGGTGGACCTCCGGGCCGGCGACAGGGTGGCAGTCATGCTGCGCAACCATCCCGAATTCGTCTACGCCATGGTCGCCAGCTCGAAGTTGGGGCTCACCACCGTCCCGATCGATCCCCGGGCTCGCGGCGAACGGCTTCGCTACTTCCTCACGTTCGCAGGCTGCCATGCCCTCGTCGTGGCCGACTCCACACTGTCGGACCCTCAAGCGGCGCGGGTGATCTCCGAGACCGGCATCCGCACCTACGCGCTGTCAACCGCCGAGGGCCGCGCGCAGGGGTTGACCGTTGAGGGCTGGCCGAGCCTCGACGAGGCGCTCCAGGGGCCAGTGCGAGACGACGTGGGGCAGCACGTGGAGTCGCTCAACCACCCCTGGCTTCTGAGCTACACATCGGGCACAACCGGTGACCCCAAGGCCATAGCGTTCGGATACGACCGGATGCTCTTCTACCGGCTCACGCCCGGCTTCTTCGGCTACCGCGACGATGACGTCCCCTACACCGGCCTCTCACTGATCCACGGCAACGCGCTGGTGGCTACGTTGATGCCGGCGCTGTGGGGAGTGGTCGATCACTCAGTGTTCAGCCGGTGGTTCACGAAGTCCCGCCTCTGGGATGTGTGCATCGAGCACGGGTGCACGACCTGGTCAAACCTGGGCGGAATCGCGACGGCGGTCTATGGCGAGCCCCCAGCCCCACACGACCGCGCGCACCGAGTCCGGCTGGTCGTGAGCGCAGGCATGCCGCGAGAGCTCTGGGGGCCTTTCGAGGAGCGGTTCGGCGTCCGCGTCCTTGAGTGGTACGGCACGATGGAGGGCGGCTTTGCCATCAACCCACCGGGCGTCGGACCACGCGGCTCTTTCGGCAAGCCGCCCGACGGCATGATCGAGATGGAAGTGGTCGATGATGACGACCAGCCTGTGCCGCCGGGCCAGATCGGCGAGCTTGTGGCGCGCCCTGCGGGTCAGCCGGCGCGGGTCGAGTACCACGGCAACCCTGAAGCCTCAGCAGAGAAGGTAAGAGGAGGCTGGCTGCATACCGGCGACATGGGCTGGAAAGACGAGCAAGGCTGGTTCTTCTTCGCCCACCGGAAGGAGGAAGGTGGCATTCGGAAGCTGGGCGAGTTCGTGCCCGCGGGCTTCATCGTGCGGGTTCTGGCGGAAGACCCCCAGGTGCTCGACGTGCACGTCTACGGGGTTCCGGCGCGCAGCCGGGCGCCTGGCGAGAGCGAGGTCGTGGCAGCGGTTGTGGCGGCCGACCCTGCACGGGTGGACGCAACCGCGCTGTTTGCGCGCTGCGCGGCGCGGTTGGAGCGTGCTTACGTCCCCGACTACATCCAGGTCCTGGACGAGCTGCCCAAGACGGCTACCGAGAAGGTGCAGACGCGGCTGCTCGTGCAGTCGTTCGACCCCTCGTCGCCGCGCGTCTTCGCCCGCGACCAGGCGCTCGCCCGTTGAGAGTCACCCTCCTGTGTGGAGGGTTGGGCGGCGCCCGCCTCGCGCCGCACCTGGTGAGCCGCCACCGCCTGACCGCGGTCTGCAACGTCGCCGACGACCTCGTGTGGATGGGCCTCCACGTGTCTCCGGATGTCGATGCCGTCCTCTACGCGCTCGCGGGGTGCTTCGACGGGGAGCGCGGCTATGGCGTGCGTGGTGACACCGGGACCTTCATGACGCTGGCTGCCGGGGCTCGCGCCGAGAGCTGGTTCTGGATCGGCGATCGCGACCTGCAGACGCACGTCCTTCGGACCTCCATGGTCCAGGAAGGGAGGCCGCTCTCGGCTGCCATTGATGCGCTCCGACGAGGGCTCGGCGTCGACGCCGCAGTGCTGCCGGCAACGGACGACCGGGTCCGGACCCGAGTGGGCGTCGACGGGCGCGACCTGGACTTTCAGACGTTCTACGTGCGCGAGGGGGCCACGCTCCTACCGAGCCAGGTCCGCTGGGAGGGGATCGATGCGGCGCAGCCGGCACCGGGCGTGCTCGGCGCGCTGGCCACGGCCGACCTGGTCGTCCTGGCCGAGAGCAGCCCGGCCGCCAGTCTGCTCCCGATCCTGGGGCTGGCGGGAGTGCGCGAAGCGCTCAGGGCGACCACCGCCGTCAGGGTTGCGCTCTCCCCAGTCGTGGCTGCCGTGCCCCCGGCGCACCCGGTGGACCTCCACCACTGGCGGTCCCGTGAGCACCTTTTGCGCGCGCTCGGACTTGGACATGATCCCCTCTCGGTCGCGACTCTCTACCGAGGGCTGATCGATGCCTTCGTCATCGACGGTCGAGATTCCTGCTTTGGGGCCGCGATCGGGGAGCTGGGAATGGAGTGGTGCGGCACCGATCTGCTGGACCGTTCGCCAGATGGTCGCGAGCGGCTCGTCGAGGTGCTCGAGCAGCTCGCGGGACACGGCGTTCGACCGGAGGCGGCAGCCCGAAAATAGGCGTCAGGCTCGCGACCCGTGGGCGGCGCCGCTCAGGTCGTGGGCGCCCCCGGCTCACTCGTGGTGAGCCCGAGCTCGCACCAGCCCGTCGCGAGCATCGCTGCGATCTCACGCACCGCGAGCCTCCACCCCTTTGGTGCCGTGCGCCAGCTGAAGTCGCCGGCCGCGAGGCGGCTGGCGGCGGCGGTCTCCAGCGGAACGCTGAGCACACCGTGAGCCCGGGGTACCAGCGTCGCGAGCGCCTCGAGGTTGAGGCGTGAGCGGGCCGCCAGCATCTTGTTGACGACGAGCAGCACCCGCGCTGTGCGCGAGAGCGACCGGGCTGCCTCGGCCACGATGCTGGCGGTGGCAGGCTCCGCGTCGGTTATGAGCAGGACCTGGTCGGAGGTCTTGAGCGCGGCGCGTGCCGGAGGCTCCTGGAGACCCGTCCCGCAGTCGAGGATCACCACGCCGGCGATCGCCTGCAGGCGCCGGATGACGCGGACGTAGGCCGTCTCATCGAGGAGGGCCATTCGCTCGGGGTCCGTAGGCGAGGGCAGCACCATCAGCCCGTGCGGGCCCCGTCCAAGGAACAGCTCCAGTGCGGTCACCGTGAGCGACGAATCGTCCAGCAGAGGCAGGAGGTCGTCCACGAACGTCGAGTGCTCGGGGGTCAGGCAGCGCCCAAGGGAACCGTAGTCCGGATTGGTGTCGACCGATATGACGTGACCCTGTCGCAGGTGGGCGAACAGCATGCCCAGAAGCGCCGAGATCGTCGTCTTGCCGACGCCGCCCTTTGGCGACATGACGGCGATGGTCACGCACCGCCTGAGTCGCGGTTCGGTGATGGCACGGTCCAGGCGGTCACGGTAGTCGGTCGCACGCCAGGCCTTGCGTCCACGCGAGAGCGGGTCGGGTCGCGGCTGGAGGGTCAGCGCGGCGGGCGAGATGGACGGTCCCGAGGCCGGGCGCGCGATCGCCGCCTCGCTGGAGTTAAGCACCGCACCGGCCACTCTGGCAAACCGGGCTGCAAGGCCCGGGCGCTCTGGCAGGCCTGCACGCCACCACTCATCCTGGCGGGCGGCCTCGTCAGCGTCCGGTCCCCACTGCGGTCCTCGCCGCTCCCTCGACTCGCTCCGGACGTCCTGTCCTGAGTCACCCGGCACGCCGTCAGATCGCGGGCTCTCTGGGCCGGCACCGGATTCCGAGCCGTCCGCCAGCGTCTTCAGGTACAGCACGGTGCCGTCCTGGACCTCGCAATCCTCGAGCGAGCGTTCGAGTGGCAGCCTCGTGTCCGATCGAGCGAGGACCCAGGGCCCATGGCCGTTGCCGGCCTCCGTGCCGCAGCGGGCCACCAGGTCGCCCATGAGCCGCCGGATCGGCGCCGAGGCCGAAACCGCGACGTTGACCCGCCGCTCCGGGCCGACGACTGTGATCAGCACCCTTCGCATCTTCTGCCCCGTTGTGAGACCGTCGGCGAGTGGGCCAGCGCGTCACGCTGGAGCGCCGGCCCGTCCGTCACAAACGCGGAATCGAGTAGTCGTTCCAGGCTGCCGTCGTCAGCCCACGTTGACCGCAGAGAAGTTTGCTGCAGCGGCATTCTGGATGCCGCGCGAGTTGACGGCATTCAAGGCTACAGCCACCTGCATCACGTTGACGGTGACGGGACTAATTTGGAAGACCGAGTTCGAGGTCTCGAACCGCTGAGGCAGTTCCGTCAGTCTCTCGTCTTCCAGATCCATGTCCATGCACTTCACCTCCTGTGTCATTTGAGCGACAGGCCGAGCCCGGCCAGGTTGGTCCCGGCCGCGTGTTGATATCCGCCGAAGCTCACACCATTCACTGCAATCGCAATCTGGGGTTGCACAACGATGACCGGGCTGAAGAGAGTGGCCGTTTCCAGTCGCCGAGGCAGCTCGGTCAGCTTCTCCACCTCCAGGTCCTCAATGCCCACGGCCACACCTCCTGTCAAACCGGCCGATACGCTCGACCTCAATACGATGCTGCCAGGAACAGGTGTCAACTTTCTGACGGCGGGAGGGGCGTCCCTTACAGGATCGTTGTGCTCAACCGGGTGGCTCAGGACGCGGGACCGTCGTCAAGGACCAGCAGTCCGGTCGCGGGCGCCGGGCGGCGCACGAAGAAGAGTGAGATCCAGAGCGTCAGCACGACGCCAAGGACCGCGAGCCACGGTGTTGGGAGCGACGGCCCAGACATCGTGGCCGGTGGCAGCGTCCTGCTGAACGCCGCCGCCCTGGCGTCTACCGCCGAGCCCGGGTTCGACGGTTCGGCGGCACTGCCACCTGCAAGCGCAGCTTCCTTTTTCATGGGCCGCAAGCGCATGTCCCGAGGTGCAAGTGCCTCCTGATCGCCGGGCTGACCGGCCTGCGTGGCGGGCGGGTCAGGAGCCGGTGTGCCAGTCTGCTGCGGAGGGTCCTGCGCTGGGGGTGGCGGCGCGGCCGCTCTCGGCGTGACCTTCCTTGCACTGACGACTGCCGGCCGGGGTGGCGCCTTTGGCGCTGGACGGCTGACCGGCTTCCCCGTGCCCTGGTTGACGACGACGACCGAGATGTTCTGGACGTGAACATTCTGGACGCAGCCTGAATGGCACACGTTGATTCCGATTGCGGTTTGCTGGACGTTGATTACGACGGGGCTCGGCTGGACCGGCGGGCTGGCTGCGCAGGTGAAGAGCGGCGCCAGGCCGGCCGCGACGACCAGGCGCGCGACTGCCCGCCTGTGCTTCGATGCGCTGGCCAGCATTGACTCCACCTCCGCTCGATGATCAGACCGCGCGGCGAACGCCGCCGCAAGCCACCAGTGTCGGCGGGATACCTTTCAGCGATCTGAACTTTGCTCGTCCCCGTGGTGACGAACCGTAGAGGTACCTGGATTGAGGGCGCCCTGCCATTCGCGCCTCGCCCGCTCGGCGCGGTCGAGAAAGCCCGGGCCCAGCGCCGCCATCTCGCCCACGTGCTGCGCGAACGCGCCCTCTAGCCGGCGCACGGTCTCGCGAAGGGAGTCTCTCTCCTTTTCCGCGTCCTGGGCTCGCCGGAGCAGCTCCTCGACCTGCTGCTCCTTGACGTCCGGCTCCGGGGACGCCGGGCCGTCGCCGGCGTCCACGCTGGGGGCGTCGACGACCAGCGGTCCTTCCCGGCGAGCGCGAAGGCTCCGCCCAAGGGCCCGCGCCGCGCGCCAGAGGATGCGCAATACGCCCACCGAGAACAGCGCGATGCCGAGCGGGACCAGTAACCAGAAGAGAAGCTCGGCGGCGCTTGCCAGCAGACGCGCGCCATCGCGCGCATTCCAGGACTGCAGGACAGCCTCGACCAGGGCGGTTCCCAGGCGCGCAAACTGGGCGATCGGTCCGGGTCCGACTATGGCCAGCAGCAGCAGCGGTCTCAGAAAGAACGCGACCACGACGATGAAGTAGGCGGCCAGGACCGCGGTGCGGACCTTGCCCAGGCCAGCGAAGGTTCGTCGACCGCGCCGCCACGGCAGGTGATCGAGCAAGAACGGCTTGAAGAGCGAAAGCGGCTCATGCACCCCGATCAGGTCCGCCATCAGGTAGTAGCCGTCGAAGCGCATGAACGGGGTGAACTCCCGGAGCATGTTGACGCCGACCAGCAGGATCGCAACCACGAGAATCCCCAGGCCAGTGACGCGGTAGGCAATGAAAAGCCCGATCATCGAGATGCAGTCGAAGTACATGCCACCGAGGTCGACTCGTACGCGATCCGCGCGGGGGAGCCGGTATGAGTGGGTTACGTCCGTGTAGTACACCGGCACGACCACGTACAGGGCGACGCCGATCTCTCCATAAGGGACGCCGGCACGTCTCATTGCCGATGCGTGCCCGAGCTCGTGAAACAGCCGTAACGGCACGTCCAGAAGGAGGAGGACCAGGACGAGTTCCGGGTGCCGGAGTACGCTGCTGATGGCTCCACCTGGGTCCGGCCCTGAGTACAGCCAGACGTTGACGCCCAGCGCGACGCCGATCACTAGCACGACGATGGGTGACCAGTAGAGCTGGTGAAGCCGGTCGGTCAGGGGTGCGGTGAGCCGGTAGGGCAGGACGGGAAGCCGGTGCCGGATCGCGAGCAACGGTGTTCGGAGCTGCATGGGACCCTGCCTGCTGCCGCTCCGGCCGGCCCCTCGAGACGGGCCGATCGCCACCAGGCCTGCCGGCGCCAGACGCTCCTGCACCAGCCACCGGACCTGGTCCGGCGTTATGCGGCGGCCAAGGCTCGAGCTGACCCGCCGTGCGATCTCGTCCACCGACGTCTGCCCGTCTGAGTGGAGCAAGACGAGGTAGAGGCGTCTGGTCGCCTGGACATACCGTGAGCCCTCGACGCAAACCAGCCAGTGGTCGCCGTGCGCGCCGGCGTCGGTGGGGCCCAGGAGGTCAACGCCGTGCGCGCGGCATGGAAAGTGCGCCGGCTCGATTGAGGCGGTGGTGGACACGACCTGGCCTCTACGGCACCCGAGCTGCAACCGCGTCGATGTGCTCACCGCGAAGGCTGGTCTCTCTGCGCGCCTGGAGCGAGGCCTCAGACGTCCGGGGGCGGAACACGTATCCAAAACCGCGTACGGTCTTGATGTACTCGGGCCTCAGCGGGTCGGTTTCGATCTTCTTGCGCAGCCTGGCCACGTACACGTCGACGCGATTGGTGTCGGCCAGGTAGTCGTCCGGCCAGGCCCGTTCTATAAGCGTCTCTCGACGTATGGTGACGGACCTGTTGCGCATCAGGCACTCGAGCAGTCTCATCTCGGTGGGGGTGAGGTAGACGGGCGGCCGGTTGTCGCCTGTGAACCTCATCTCACTGATGGCCAGCTCGGCGTCGCCAACCCGGACCACATTGCCTGCGGCCAGGCGGTCGGAAACGAAGCTGCGGCGCGCAACCGCTTCGACGCGGGCGATCAGCTCATGTGGGTCGTAGGGCTTGACTACGAAGTCGTCCGCACCACGCCGCAGCGCCGTGACTCTGACCTGGGGGTCGTGCTGCCGGCTCACGAAGATGAGGGGTCCCCGGTAGCCGCAGCCCCGGACCTGTTCACAGAGCTGGTGCCCGGGCACGCCCTTGACGTCCACCTCCAGCAGCACAGCGTGTGTGTCGGGCCGTGCAACCTGGTCGATGAGCTCAGTCACTCCGTCGACAAGCACGGCGTCGTAGGACGCTTCAGTGAGCAGGCACATGAGCAGGCTGGCCTCGAGCGGATCGGGGTCGAGGATCAGCACGCGTCTTTGGGCCGCCCGCAACTGGAGCCGCTTACCCTCGCTGCCCTGCCTCATCCGCCCTCCGCCGTGACGAGGTTCTCTCCGCCGTCGCCGTCGTAGCGCACGTCCTTGTGGTGAGTGGTTTCCGGATTGTCTGGACGGGCCTGGCTTGGGAAGCCAGGCCACGGGTCGTGTCGATGATGTGACGCGTCTCGCCGTGTTGGTTAATAACACATTAGTGCTGCGCATGGCGCAATTACGCTTGGGCAAATCCGGCGGTTCGCGAGCCGCGTCCTGCGACGCCGACTAGTGGAAGCGAAATGTCAACGTCGAGCCGTTTGCGACTGCAGTGGGGCAGACCGGCTGGCGCAGCCCGACAGCCCAGATCACGACGCCGCCCGCGTCAGCGATCCTGCGCACCTCCACGAGCTCTTGACCTCCAGGCATGAGAGAGGCGCCGACAGTCGGGTCGCCTGGTGTCTGCAGCCCGCTCAGCGTGATGCGGAGCCCGGCCGAACCAGCAAGCTGGACCGGCGCGCCTGATTCCGACATGAAGCGGGGCGACGTCTGAGACACCGCCAGGAAGTTCGGGACACCGCGATCAAAGGTGAGACTGAAAGTGTCGCCGCTGGCCGACTTGGACACTATGCGTGCCGGTCCCGGTGAGACGGCTCCCGCAACCGTGCACTCGGATCCGCCGGAAATGGTCACGGTGGACGTTGAAACGGCCGTCGATGACCCGCTTCTGACAGTCATGTTCGTCGATCCGCCCCCAACGGAGACGCTCGTTGAATTCTGTGCGGTGCTCGTTTGACTTCCGGAGTTGACGGCCGCAGCCTTCGCCGGCGCCGCGCTGGGGGAGCTGGTGACCACCGCCACGCCGTCCCCCTCGCAGCCGCTTGCGATGAATAAAAGGAGCGCAACCAGGCAGAACTGCTTCACAATGCCAGCTCGCTTGACGGGCGCATGCTACCCGACAAGCGCCTCGATGGCAACCTGTACTTGCCCACGTCTAACGTGACTCCCGGTAGCCTGAGGACAGCGTTAAGGAGACGGCCAGTGTTCAAGAGGAGCTGAGGCGATGGGACTCGAAGGCAAGCGTGTGGCGATCCTGGTTGAAGATCAGTACCAGATGCACGAGTTCTGGTATCCGTTTTACCGATTCCAGGAGG
>Ga0126384_10001053_pt1 | contig 16038 bp, 12 predicted proteins | sample PanSoiMetPlot_36_FD_92543 | JGI IMG/M metagenome (GOLD analysis project Ga0126384, IMG submission 92543) | Tropical forest soil microbial communities from Panama - MetaG Plot_36 | ecosystem: Environmental > Terrestrial > Soil > Tropical forest > Bulk soil | place: Panama | collected 2016-02-17 | reverse complement strand
GCCAGATGGAAGGCAGCCCCGGGGGTACCGTCTTCCTTGACGATGCCTTTCGACAACAGGTTGGAGACGGTCTCGCCGCGGGGTGGCTTGTAGACGCCGAACACATGATCGAATGTCCGGTTTTCGCCAAGGATGATGATCAGGTGCCGGATCGGGCTCGCCGTCTGTGGGCGTTGGTTTTGCTTATCTTTTTCTTCGCCAGAGGCAGCGGTCATCGCCGCAAGAGACACGATGAGCGCGACAACAAATGCCAAAAGCTCGTTCCATCTTTGCCAGCGCATTGGCTTCACTCCAAAATGGGATCGCTAGAAATCGCGCGAGACAACCATGTCTGTGTGACAGCCATATTTTGTCGCCCGTGAATTTCTGTGCGCCGTGCGCGAGCTCTTCGCAGCGGTGGCTGGTCGCTGTCGCCGTAAGCGATGAAGGCGGCGTGTGCAGGAGCCGTTGGCGCGCGTGACGGCCAAGGCTCGCAGGCCCGAGGCATGTCTTGTGTTGCGATCGAAGCGCGCCACGCCTCCTGCTTGGCTAGGCGTAACGAGGCTTACGTCATTCGGCGTTGCTGCGCCTCGACCCTGACGGCGAAGTTGCCAGAGCGAGTAGCTGGACACGGGCCGAACCGATTTGAGCCGAATTGGGTGCCAGTGTTTGGCTTGCGGCAGGCGTGGCCGAGATCGTCGCCGATCCTGGTGTGGTCACTTGACGCGGTGGTCTGGCTGACTGGGCTTGCGCTCAAGGCCCCATTGACTAGCGGCCACGTTCACCGCCCCAAGCGAGAACGTGGAGCTGGGGGATCACGCGCCACTCGCTGAGCAAGGGGTTGTTGGCTACCATCTCGCAGAGCCAGCGATAGCCCGGGAAGGCGCGGGCCTCGGCGGGACCTATGGTCAGCGGTTGCACCCAGACCGGCACGTCGGGGTAGATTGCAGCGACCTCCCGCGCGAACTGGAAATCCTGCTCATCCGCGACCACGAACTTGAAGCACGCGCGTCCCGTGGGGGTTGCCATCAAGCATGCGGCTAGCTTGGCGCGGTCGAATGCCATACCGGAGCTCGGAGGCTTGGGCGATAGCGTCACCAAGTCCGCATGGCCGAACGCCGCATTTGCCAGCGAGCCCTGGGTTTCGATCGCGATCCGCAAGCGTCGGGCCTTGAGGGCCAGGACCAGCTCGACGAGCTCGTGCTGCCAGATGGCCGGGTTGCCGCCCGAGATCGTGCACCAGCTGCCGTCCTGCCAGGTCGGGCGCAGCCGGCGCAGCTCCTCGCACACCTCGACCGCGCTCAACTCGCGCCACAGGTTGGCATTCGCGGGATCTACCGCGTGCAAGCTATCGCACCAGGAGCAGCGGAAATCGCAACCACCGAGCCGCACGAATAGGCTAACGGCGCCGGCGAGCGCGCCCTCACCCTGGATGGTAGGACCAAAAATCTCATCGACTTTCATGCCTCGACGACCTGTGCGCTGTTGGCCCCGTGCTCGCGCACCTCGACGGCGCGGACCTTGACGCGGGCCGATATTCCCTGGTCTTGGAGCCAGCGCTCGGCCATGCTCCAGGCGAGCTCGGCGAACTTCTCGCAGCCAACCGCGGACACCTCGACCAAATCGAGGACGCCGACGCCGTGCATCTCCCGAAAGAGCGGGAGCTGGGGGTCGTCCCGTGCCACCAGTGTCTTGTGGTCGAATAACGCTTCGAGTTGCTGCTTGAGCGACTTGAGCCCACCGAAGTCCACCACCCAATCTTGGCCATTGAGGTCGGCCGATTGGAACTCGAAGCGGAACGCCAGGGCGTAGCCGTGGAGCTTGTTGCAGTGGCTTTCGGCCTTCCATTGGCGGAAGGCGCAAGAAAGACCGATCTCGTGCCCGTAGGTTTTGCTGGAAACGTACTTCATCCCGCGTCTCCTTCTGGTCGAAGACTTGGTGGACGTCTTGGCTGACGCGTGCCTGACTACCGGACCCCTCCAAGTCGAGATCGGCTCGCAAATTGCCATTAATCTAGCGCCCTAAGTCTACTGCCATAACCGATGGTATCTAATTCATATTTCTATTGATGTTCGAGGCTCACCGCACCCGGCTGGACCAGCACAAAGGTCATCTCTTAACGGACCAAATCACCAGGCGGAGGTTCTGGCATCGTGAGGGGGCCTGCGCCGCTGGTGGCAGTCGCATCTTGAGCGGCAGGCAAGGACCCTCGCCAGAGCCGCTGCAGCGACGCCAAACCCACCCGTGCCGGCAGCGATGCGCTCTGGCCATGACCGTTGCCCGGAGGGCGCGTGGTGGCTGCGCATGCGCGCCGATGTCGTCGGCGACCTGACAAACCGCTGACGAGCTAGAGCCTCAGCAATCGAAAATCGCTGGGCAAGCCGAAGCGCGAACGCTACCGCTGCCCCACTCCAATCGGCGAAGGCTGCCAATAGGTGTCATCGACCCGTTACCCCAAAGGGCAAATGCCGCAAAGAACTCAACCCTCTGGAAATCCCCTACCGGCCACATGCGGCGGCCGACGCCAGCCCATGTGCGCACCAGGGCTCGCCGCGCGCACCCCCGCCGTCCCTCAAAGCAAGCTCGACCCCAACCCTGCCAGCTTGGCGGTGCGGGCCAAAAATGCCAGCGCCAAACCGTCAAGCCAGCGCCCGCTGCGCTGCCGAGGACCGCCAACGGGATCGAGCAACACGGCGCTCCACGATCGGCGAGCGCAACGACAAGGCGCCGACAAATTGTCGGGCCGGCCCCGGGAGGGTACAACTAGGGCGCGGGGAGGTCTATCAGCAACGGGGGATTTGCTTGCTGTTCGTTGACAGATTGCAAGCTCACCGGCGCGCCGTCGAGCAACGGCTCACCAATCTTCTCGGCCAGACGAGCAGCGACCCACCGGGGGCTGCCCGGCTCTGCGAGGCGATGCGCTACGCCGCACTCGGCAGCGGCAAACGCTTTCGGCCGTTCCTGGTGATCGAAGCCGCCGCGCTGTTCGGCGTGCCACAATCGGCGGCTTTGGATACGGCCGCCGCCGTCGAATGCGTGCATTGCTATTCGCTGGTGCACGATGACCTGCCCGCCATGGATGATGATGACTTGCGGCGCGGACGTCCGACCGTCCACAAGGCCTTCGATGAGGCAACGGCCATTCTTGCCGGGGACGCGCTGCTCACGTTCGCCTTCGAGATTTTGGGCCGGCCAACGACCCATGCCGACCCCGCTGTCCGCGCCGAACTTGTGCTCGGGCTGGCCCGAGCTTCCGGCTGGCAGGGCATGGCGGGTGGCCAAATGCTCGACCTCGAGGCCGAGGGCGTGCCCCAAGACACCGACGGCATTACCCATATTCAGGCCCTGAAAACGGGGGCGTTGATCGAGTTTTCGGTCGATGCCGGGGCGCTTCTCGGCCGAGCCTCGGTCGCAGAGCGCCAGTCGTTGCGTGCTTATGCGCGTGCCATTGGCCTATCCTTCCAGATCGCAGATGACCTGTTGGATGCGGAAGGGACGTCAGCGGAGGTCGGTAAGGCGACCGGCAAGGACGCCGGCGCCGGCAAGGCGACGTTCGTGTCTCTGCTCGGCGGTGCCCGCGCCCGCGACAAGTTGCGGTCGCTTGCAGCCGATGCCGTCCATGCGCTGAAGCCTTTCGGTGCCCGAGCCGCGGCTCTCGAGCAAGCGGCGCAATTTGTCAGCAACCGACGCAGCTAGGCTTGATTCACACGAGACGCGATAGCAGCGGTGTCAATCACTACGCGCACATTGGTGACCGGAGCGTCAGGCTTCATCGGCTCGGCAGTGGTGCGCGCCCTGCTGGCATCTGGTTTTGCGGTGCGCGCGCTGGTGCGACCAAGTAGTCCGCGGACCAATCTCAACGGTCTCGACATCGAGATCGAAGAGGGGGACATGCGCGATCTTGAGCTGGTTAAACGGGCTGCCAACGGCACACGCTACGTCTTCCATGTCGCCGCCGACTACCGACTTTGGGCGCGGAACCCGCAACACATCATGCACAACAATGTCGAGGGAACACGGGTGGTGATGGAGGCGGCCAGGGCCACCGGCGCGGAGCGAATCGTCTACACTTCAAGTGTCGCGACGCTGAAGGCCGCCGAGGATGGCAGCCCGGCCAGTGAAGCAAGGTCGCTTTCCGAGATGGAGGCCATCGGCACCTATAAGCGCAGCAAGGTTGCGGCTGAGCAGCTTGTCCATTCCATGATCATCAAGCACCGGCTGCCCGCCGTTATCGTCAACCCGACGGCCCCCATCGGTCCGCGCGATGTAAGACCCACACCCACCGGCCGCATTATCGTCGAGGCCGCCTCAGGTCGCATGCCAGCGTTCATCGATACCGGACTAAACCTTGCGCACGTCGACGACATTGCCGCAGGGCATGTCGCGGCCATGCAGCACGGACGCATCGGCGAGCGCTACATTCTCGGGGGCGAGAACATGACACTCGCCGAAATGCTTGCGAGAATTGCGCGGCTTTGCGGCCGACGCCCGCCGCTGATTCGCCTGCCTCGGCGCTTGATCTATCCGCTGGCCTACATTGCCGAGGCTGCGGCCCGGATCACCGATCGGGAGCCATTCGTTACCCGCGACGGCTTGAGAATGGCCAAGGTCCGCATGTTTTTCACCTCGGCCAAGGCAGAGCGGGAGCTCGGCTACAAGCCGCGGCCCGCCGATTGGGCGATCAAAGACGCCGTTCAGTGGTTTCGCGACGCCGGCTACATCCAATGACGTTCGAGTTGGTCGTGGCCTTGCTTGCCCTCGTGATCTGGATCACCTTGATCCTGGGGCGGGGAGGTTTCTGGCTCGGACGCGAGTATGACAGCCGTCAGTCGGTCCCGGTGGGCGACGTCGGCTCAATGGCTGAAAGCTGGCCCAGCATTGTTGCGGTCGTGCCCGCCCGCAACGAGGTCGACATGCTGCCGCGCAGCCTGGCCTCGCTGTTGGCCCAGGACTATCGTGGCCCGTTTGCCATCGTCATCGTCGACGATCACAGCGAGGATGGCACCGCCGATGTGGCCCGACGCCTTGCCGAGGGCCAGCGCAAGGTCACCGTGTTGCCGGGCAGGCCGCTGCCGCATGGATGGACCGGCAAACTGTGGGCGCTGGAGCAAGGCATTGCCCATGCCAGCAGCCGTGCCGATCCACCACAATTTCTGCTGCTCACGGACGCCGACATCGGCCATGCGCCCGACAGCCTCACCCGCCTGGTCGAGCGCGCGCGCGCCAACGCGCTGGTGTTGACGTCGCTGATGGCAAAGCTGAACTGTGACAGCCTTGCGGAACGCACCCTGATTCCGGCATTCATCTTCTTCTTTCAAATGCTCTATCCCTTCGCCTGGGTGAATGCCAGGTCAACGGCAACCGCGGCCGCAGCCGGCGGTTGCATGCTGGTCGAGCGCACGGCTCTGGAGCGCGCAGGCGGCATCGCGGCCATCCGTGGGGCGTTGATCGACGACTGCGCGCTGGCGCGGCTGATGAAGGCGCAAGGCCCGATCTGGCTCGGGCTGACCGACCGGGTGATCGGTCTCAGATCGTACCCGCGCTGGCGTGACATCAGGGGCATGGTCGCCCGGTCCGCCTATGCGCAGTTGCGTTACTCGCCGCTGCTGCTTGCCGCCACGGTGGCGGCGATGACCGTAACCTACATCGCCGCGCCGCTCATAACCGCGATTGGAACCTTTCCCGCAAATGTGCTGGCCGCGGTCAGCTGGGCGCTGATGGCCGGCGTCTTTCAACCGACGCTCCGTCACTACCGCCTATCGCCGCTTTGGGGCGGGGCGCTGCCGCTGATTGCGGCAATCTACGTCGCCTTCAGCCTCGATTCCGCCTACCAGCACTGGCGCGGCCGCGGTGGGTTGTGGAAGGGTCGCGTACAGGCAATCTCGGCCCGACAATGACCAACCTCGCCGATTTCAAGTCGGGAAAGACCGAGCGGGATGAGAATTTCCCCGTTGCGTCCGTTGTCATCGCCCGGCGCTGTCGCGTGCCGATCCTGGCGTTCTATCGGTTTGCCCGCGCCGCTGACGATGTGGCCGACCACCCACGGCTCGCGGAGGGCGAAAAGCTGGCAGCGCTGGATCTGCTGGAGGCGACCCTGCTGGGGAGGACCGACGCCGCTGATGATGCCGTGCCCCTGCGTCGCGCGCTGGCCGACACCGGCCTCACCCCTGGCCATGCGCTCGATCTGCTGACTGCCTTTCGCCTTGATGTCAGCAAGCGCCGCTATCGCAACTGGGACGAACTGATGCACTATTGCAACTACTCTGCCATGCCGGTTGGCCGCTTCGTGCTCGACGTGCACGGTGAGGCGAGATCGACCTGGCCGGCGTCAGATGCCCTGTGTACGGCGCTGCAGGTCATCAACCATCTCCAGGACTGCGCCAAGGACTATTGTGCGCTCGACCGCGTCTATCTCCCGCTCGATGCGCTTGCCGCGCACGGCGTTGGCGTCGAGGTACTGGCAGGCGGCAAGGCCTCGCCGGAGCTCCGGGCGTGCCTCAAACTGCTCGCCGCCAAGACCGGTCACCTTCTCGCCGATGCCACAAAGCTGCCATACCAGGTGACCAGCTTGCGACTCGCCGCCGAGACCGGCGCTATCGTTGGTCTTGCACGCAAGCTCGTTCAGTTTCTTATCACTCGAGATCCCCTGAGTGAGCGCGTGCACCTGACCAAAGCTGGCGCCATCGCTGTCGCTGCACGCGCGGCAAGCGCGACCCTTGTTGGCCGCATCCTGCAGCCCAAGTGGCGGGACGAGACGGAAAAGGCTGATGCTGGATGAACGCGCTGCAACAGGCATCGCCGCCCACCAGCTCGGTGGTCACCGGTAGCTCCTTTTACGCGGCGCTGCGCATCCTGCCACCGGCACAGCGGCATGCCATGTACGAGGTCTACGCGTTCTGCCGAGCCGTCGACGATATCGCCGACGATCCAGGCCCGCGACCGGCCCGCATGGCCGCGTTGGATCGCTGGCACCAGGATCTGGATTTGCTCTACGCCGGACTGGGTGTCACCGAGCTCACGCGCGGGTTGGCCAAGCCGGCCGACCGTTTCGATCTCCGACTGGAGGATTTCCAGGCTGTCGTCAGCGGCATGAAGATGGATGTGGCGGAGGACATGCGGGCTCCGGACTGGGAGTTATTGGATCTTTATTGTGACCGGGTCGCCTCCGCCGTCGGTCGGCTATCGGTGCGGATCTTCGGGATTGACGACCGCAATGGGCTGGAGCTTGCCCACCACCTGGGCCGGGCGCTGCAGATGACCAATATTCTGCGCGACCTCGACGAAGATGCGGCGATGGGGCGCCTCTACCTTCCAACCGAGGCACTGTCGGCCGTCGGCATCGCCAGCCGCGACATCGCCGAGGTGCTGAACGACCCGGCCTTGGGGCCGGCCTGCACGTTGCTGGCGGAACGTGCACGTTGGCATTTCGCGCAAGCCAACCGCGTAACCCACCGCTGCCCGCGCGCCACCGTGCGCTCGCCCCGGCTGATGGCATCGGTCTACCAAGTGATCCTCGACAACCTGGTCGAGCGAGGCTGGGCCGCGCCGCGCGCGTCCGTGCGGCCAACGCGGTCGCAGATCCTTTGGCCCATTCTGCGTCACGGTTTGTTCTGAGCAGCAACCGAACCATGCATGTGATCGGGGCCGGACTCGCCGGCTTGTCGGCTGCGGTCCGCCTTGCGTCGGCCGGTCACCAGGTCATCGTGCACGAACTGGCTCGCCACGCGGGTGGCCGCTGCCGTTCATACTTCGAGCCGGCGCTGGGACTGACGATCGACAATGGCAATCACCTGCTGCTTTCCGGCAATCATGCCGCCATCGGCTTTGTTAGAACCATCGGCGCCGAAAGCAAGCTGGCTGGCCCGAGCGAAGCGCTTTTCGCCTTTGCCGACCTGGCGACCGGCGAGCGTTGGCAACTGCGGCTGAACAACGGTTGGCTACCGTGGTGGATTTTTTCCAAAGCCAGGCGCGTGCCGCACACGCGTGCACGCGACTATCTGGCATTGCTGGGACTGCTGACCGCCGGCCGCAATCACGCTATCGGCGAGGTCATTGACTGCACAGCACCCCTCTATCACCGACTGTACCGGCCGATCCTGCTCGCCGCGCTCAACGCGGAGCCGCCCAAGGCCTCGGCACGGTTGGCCGGCGCCGTCGTGCGCCAGTCGCTCGCGCGTGGCGGCGCGGCCTGCCGGCCGCTGATTGCAACCGACGGTCTGGCTGCGGCCTTCATCGATCCGGCGCTCGCCTACCTGCGGACGCGGGGAGCTGTGCTTCGCTTTGATCATCAGCTGCACCGGTTCGATCTCGCGGCCGACAGGGTCCGTGCCCTCGACTTCGGCGAGGATATCATCGAGCTTGCCCACGACGACGGGGTGATCCTCGCGGTGCCGGCCTGGGTGGCGCCGTCGCTGGTGCCGGAGCTGCCGGCGCCCAGGCAGTTCCACGCCATTCTCAACGCCCACTTCGCCATCGCGCCGCCACCGGGGTTGCCAGCGATGCTCGGCGTCATTAACGCAACGACGGAATGGTTGTTTGCATTTCACGATCGCCTTTCGGTGACCATCAGCGCCGCCGACCGCTTCAATGAAGCCGCACGCGAACCGCTGGCGCAGGCCATTTGGGGTGAGGTAGCGACACTCACCGGCCTCAACGGCAAGTTGCCGCGATGGCAGATCGTCAAGGAGCGCCGTGCGACCTTCGCGGCGCTGCCAGGCGAGAATGCGCAGCGACCGGGCCCCCGCACGCGATGGCGTAATTTGATCCTGGCGGGCGACTGGACCGCGACCGGCCTGCCGGCCACAATCGAGGGCTCGATTCGTTCCGGCAACCGCGCCGCCGACATCGCGACCAGGACGCAATTTGGGTGAACCGTTACTGTGGTGAACCGTTCCTGGCCCATGCAGTCGGGGGAGAACAAAGATGGCTACAGCCCATGTCGGTGCCGCCGCCCGCAATCTGGAACGGGCGGGTAGCGGTGGCAGGCTCGAGGCGTCAATCAGCGCGGCGGCGTCCGCACTCGTCAACCTGCAGCATGCCGACGGACACTTCGTCTTCGAGCTGGAGGCAGACGCCACCATTCCCGCCGAATATGTGCTGATGCGGCATTATCTTGCTGAGCCGGTCGACACCAGTCTCGAGCACAAGATCGGGGTCTATCTGCGCCGCATTCAAGCCGAAGATGGTGGCTGGCCGCTGTTTCACGAGGGTGCCTCCAACATCAGCGCCAGCGTCAAAGCCTATTTCGCACTGAAGATGATCGGCGAAGCCACCAATGCCCCGCACATGGTTCGCGCGCGTCAGTGGATCCTCGCCAAAGGCGGCGCCGCTGCCAGCAACGTGTTCACCCGCAACCTGCTTGCGCTTTATGGGGCGTTGCCATGGCGTGGCGTGCCGGTGGTGCCGGTCGAGATCGTGCTGCTGCCACGCTGGTTTCCCTTCCATCTCGATAAGATCTCGTACTGGGCGCGCACCGTCTTGGTGCCGCTCACGGTTCTAAATGCACTCAAGCCAAAGGCGCGCAATCCCAAAGCCATCGGCATCGGCGAGCTGTTCGTCACGCCCGCCGATGAGGTGAAGAGGTGGCCCAAGGGTCCGCACCAGAAATGGCCCTGGGCGCAGCTGTTCGGCGGCATCGACGCGCTGCTGCGCCGCGCCGAGCCGTGGTTTCCAACCGCCCTGCGCCAGCGCGCGATCGGCAAGGCCGTTGAGTTTGTCACCGCGCGGCTCAATGGCGAGGACGGCCTTGGCGCCATCTTTCCGGCCATGGCCAACTCCGTCTTGATGTTTGACGCCTTGGGCTATCCCTCGGATCACCCGGATCGCCATACCGCACGGGCCGCCATCGACAAGCTGCTGATCGTCAAGGCGGATGAGGCTTATTGCCAGCCGTGTCTGTCGCCGGTGTGGGATACCGCGCTCGCCGCGCACACCTTGCTCGAGGTCGGGACGCCGGCGAGCGAATTGAGCGCGCGTTGCAGCCTGGCATGGCTGCAACCGCGGCAGGTCCTGGATACGGTCGGTGACTGGGCGGCAAGCCGGCCGGGCGTGCGTCCCGGCGGTTGGGCCTTCCAGTACGCCAATGCGCACTATCCCGATCTCGACGATACCGCCGTCATCGTCATGGCCATGGAGCGGGCATCGCAACGGCTTTCACCCGCGGTTGCTTCGGATTATCAGCAAAGTATCGAGCGTGGGCGGGAATGGGTTGTGGGCTTGCAAAGCCGCAACGGAGGCTGGGGCGCCTTCGATGCCGACAACAATTACGAATACCTGAACCACATACCCTTCTCCGATCACGGTGCGCTGCTCGACCCGCCGACGGCGGACGTTACTGCGCGTTGCGTGTCGATGCTGGCGCAGCTCGGCGACAAGCCAGGGGCAAGTGAAGCGCTCGACCGGTCGCTTGCCTATCTGCGGCGCACGCAGGGCAAGGACGGCAGCTGGTACGGCCGCTGGGGCATGAACTACATCTATGGCACCTGGTCGGTGCTGTGCGCGCTAAATGCCGCAGGCATCGATCCGGCGTCGGATCAGGTGCGCAGGGCGGTCGAATGGCTGGTGTCGATCCAGAACCCGGATGGCGGTTGGGGCGAGGATGGCGAAAGCTACCGTCTCGACTACCGGGGCTATGACCCAGCGCCAAGTACCGCGTCACAGACGGCGTGGGCGATCCTTGGACTATTGGCGGCAAGCGAGGTCGACCACCCCGCGGTCGCGCGCGGCGTTGATTATTTGATGCGCACGCAAGGCCACGATGGGTTCTGGAACGAAGCGCGCTTTACGGCAACGGGGTTCCCGCGCGTCTTCTATTTGCGTTACCACGGCTATGCCAAGTTCTTTCCGCTGTGGGCCCTGGCGCGCTATCGCAACCTGGTGGCGGCAAATGCCAAGTCGGTTGCGGTGGGAATGTGAGCACTGCCCGGCGACAGCCTGGCTTTGTCATTGCCGCCACGGGTCTGGTGGCGGAGGCGCAGATCGCCGCCAGATCGGCCGACGTCAAGACCGTGGTGAGCGGCGGCAATGCCAACCACCTCGCCGGCCTAATCGAAGCTGCCATCGCCGAAGGCGGCCGCGCCATCCTCAGTTTCGGGATTGCCGGCGGACTGAGCGCAGACCTGGTGCCCGGAACCTGCCTGATTGGCAGCGAGGTGGTCTGGGCGGACAAACTCTATCGAGCTGATGCGGCTTGGACCGCTCGGCTGGCGCGTGGGCTCGCCAGCTCGCGGGGCGAGCGCTTCGAGCTTGGCTGCCGCCACCAAACCGTCGCTAGCAAAATTGAGGACCGGGGATGCGGGGAGCGGCGCGCCGATCGAGCGCCGGGCCAGCGCGCATTGCATCGCATCGCCGGCGTCGATCAAGCGCTGGTACGTCCGAGCGACAAGCGCGCGCTTAACGCGGCAACCGGCGCCACCGCAGTTGATATGGAAAGCCATGTCATCGCCGATCTCGCCGGGCGGCACCGGCTGCCGTTCGCCGTGCTGCGTGCCGTCGCCGATCCCGCGGGTCGTGCCGTTCCAGTGGCGGCTCTGGCTGGCATGCGATCGGACGGAACCATCAACGCCAGCGCCTGCTTGCGTTCGCTTGTGCAGAATCCGGGCCAGCTGCCGGCGCTGATCCGGTTAGGCGTCGATACCTCGCGGGCGATGCTGCAGCTACTGCGCTGCGTCAAGCTACTGGGACCCGGTTTCGGCTTTTTCGAGCGCGGCTAGCTTCTCTGCGACGTGCCGGGAAAACACGTATTCCGCCGGGCGCTGACGGTCGAGTGGGATCTCGGCGGCCATCGGTCCGTCAAGCTCGATGCCGGTGAGCGCCAGCAGCGGCATTTTCCAAGGCTTCTTGACGGCGTCCATGACGGCGGTCGCCTCGAAACCGCTGTGCACCATGCAATCGGCGCACTTTTCATAAGCTCCCGTTCCGTACTTCTCCCAATCGGTGTCCTGCATCAGCTCCTTGAAGGTCCGGGCATAGCCCTCGCCCAGCAGATAGCAGGGCCGCTGCCAGCCGAACACCGTTCGCGTCGGATTGCCCCAAGGCGTGCAGTGGTAGCTCTGGTTGCCTGCCAGGAAGTCGAGGAACAGCGATGACTGAAAGAACGGCCAGGCTCCGGGTTTCGAGGCATGCCGGAAGATGTCGCGAAACAACTGCTTGGTCCGCGTGCGATTGAGAAAGTGCTGCTGGTCGGGAGCGCGTTCGTAGGCATAGCCCGGCGAGACCGTGATGCCCTCGACGCCGAGCGCCTTGACGTCATCGAAGAAGGTGGCAACGCGCCGCGGCTCGGCGTCATTGAAGAGCGTGCAATTGATGGTGACGCGGAACCCCTTTGCCTTGGCGTTGCCGATCGCTGCCACGGCCTTGTCGTAGACGCCCTGTTGGCAAACCGACCGATCGTGCATTTCCCGGTCGCCGTCGAGATGCACCGACCAATTGAAGCGCCGGTGCGCTCGATACTGGTGCAGCCTCTTGTCCAGCAGCAGCGCATTGGTGCAAACGGTGACGAACTTACCTTTTGCCAGTGCACCCGTGACGATCTCCGGCAGCTCCTTGTGCAGCAGCGGCTCGCCGCCGGCGAGGACCACCACAGGGGCTCCGCACTCGTCGATCGCGCCCATGCAATCGGCAAATGACAGCCGCTGATTGAGGATTTTGTCGGGGTAGTCGATCTTGCCGCAGCCGGCGCAGGCGAGATTGCAGCGAAACAGCGGCTCGAGCATCAGCACCAGCGGGTAACGCTTGCGGCCCTTAAGATGCTGGCGGAGCACGTAGACCCCGACCGAGAGAGCTTGATTGAGAGGGATACCCACCGCAGCTGTCCTTGTCAGGGCCCACTCGGGTCGAACGCCATCGACGCGGCTGCGCCCGGCGCGGTGAGCTGGGCCGGCAGCCGGAACTTGATCTTCTCGTCGATGCCCGGCAAGGTCGTCACTTCCACCGCGCCAAAGCGTGCCAGCGCATTGATGACGTCCTCGACCAGCACTTCGGGCGCCGACGCCCCGGCCGTCAGTCCAACGGTCGTCTTGCCGGCGAACCACTCGCGATCGAGCTCGCTGCCGTCTGCGATCAGGTAACTCGGGATGCCGGCATCGGCACCGATCTCGCGCAAACGGTTCGAGTTCGAGCTGTTGCTGGCGCCAACCACCAGCATGACCTCAACCAGCTTGCTCAGCTCGCGCACCGCCGTCTGTCGGTTCTGGGTCGCATAGCAGATGTCGCGGGTCTCCGGACCGACGATGTCGGAAAAGCGCCGCTTGAGTGCGTCGATGGTGGCTCGGGTATCGTCAACGCTGAGCGTCGTCTGCGTGATGTAGGCGACGCGGGCATCGGCGGGCAGATCGAGGCGGTCGACATCGTCCCGGTCCCGAATCAAATGCACGGGCCCGTCAAGCTGGCCGATGGTGCCCTCGATCTCCGGATGGCCGGCATGGCCGATCAGGATCACGCTACGGCCCTGTGCCAGGTAGCGTTGCCCTTGGCTGTGGACTTTGGCGACCAAGGGACAGGTGGCGTCCAAAACCGACAGCTCCCGGTGCTTGGCGTCGGCCTCGACCGCCCGAGACACGCCATGGGCGCTGAAGATGGTGACGGCGCCGAGCGGCACCTCGGCAAGATCTTCGACAAAGCGCGCACCCTTTGCCTTCAGGCTGTCAACGACATGGCGGTTGTGCACGATCTCGTGGCGCACGTAGACCGGCGGTCCGTATGTGCTGAGCGCCCGCTCGACGATCTCGATGGCGCGGACAACGCCGGCACAATAGCCGCGCGGCTGCGCCAGGATCACCTTCATGCCTCACCCAATCCCGAAGACGCAAGCTTCGCTCGACGCCGTCGGCGGACGGCCGCCGGCGTGACGCCGCCAGGTCGCTAGATGTGCTTCGATGCGGACGCTACACCGAACGGCCTCGCACTTCCAGTAGAACGCCCTTATCTCCACAAGTCAGGTTGCCAACTGGGCCGCTGGGCAACACAAAGGCCGGGGCCGCAATGGCAGGGAGCGCGTTCACACCCTTGAGGTCGCCCTGAGCGTGCCACGGCGGCAGAGTTTGCTGCCGCCAACTCGGGAAGGGTTTTGCGTCTGCGCACAGATTTGCTCGAAACGATCATCGCCAGCACAACACGCGCCTGTTGCCGCTTTGCCTGGCTTGTGCTCCTCACGGCGATAATCGGCACGGCGGGGGCCATCGACTACGGCCGCCGGCATTTCGCAATCGACACGGACACCAGCCAGCTGATCTCCGCCGCACTGCCCTGGCGCCAGCGCGAGCTGCAGCTTGATGCGGCCTTTCCGCAACGAACCGACACGATCGTGATCGTTGTCGATGGTCTGACGCCCGACCTCGCCGACGTCTCCGCCCGTGCGCTGGCCGAGGAGCTGGGCAAGATGCCGCAGCTGTTCCAGGCGGTGCGCCGACCCGACGCGGGTCTATTTTTCGAGCAGAACGGCTTGCTGTTTCTGTCGTTGGAGGAGGTCGGGCAAGCGACCGAGCAGATGATTCGCGCCCAGCCGTTGCTCGGTACGCTGGCAGCCGACCCGAGCTTACGCGGCCTTGCCAGCGCCCTCAATTACCTGGCGCTCGGGGTAAAGGCCGGCCAAGTCAAATTCGAAGACTTTGGCCAGCCGCTGGCGCGGTTGGCCGACGCGCTGGAGGCGCTGGCCGCCAACCAAAAAATCGCCTTCTCCTGGGGTGAGTTGATGCTGGGGGAAGCGCTCGAACGTCGTGACTTGCGTCGTTTCATTCACGTCAAACCGGTACTCGACTATGGCTCCCTGGAGCCAGGCGCCCAGGCGTCAAGCGCCATCCGCAACGCCGTTCGGGCGCTTCACCTTGACCCAGCCAATGGCGTCACCGTCCGGCTGACCGGACCCGTTCCGCTGGCCGACGAAGAGTTCAGCACCGTGGCTGACGGTGCCCTCATCAACAGCGCTTTGACCTTGGCCGCGCTGCTCTTGATCCTGTGGCTTGCGCTGCGATCGGCCCGCATCATTATCGCGGTCATGGTCAGCCTTTGCATCGGGCTTGCCATCACAACCGCAGCCGGCTTGGCGATGGTCGGCGCCTTCAATCTCATCTCGGTTGCCTTTGCCGTGCTGTTCGTTGGCATTGGCGTCGACTTCGGCATCCAGTTTGCCGTGCGCTACCGCCATGAGCGGTATGGCAGCGACGATCTGCCGGCGGCGCTGGTGTTGGCTGCCAAGCGGGCCGGCAAGCCGTTGGCGCTGGCCGCCGCTGCCACCGCCGCCGGCTTCTGGGCGTTCCTGCCGACCGACTATCGGGGCGTCTCGGAGCTCGGCCTGATTGCAGGCGCCGGCATGTTGATCGCGTTCGTCTTGAGCATCACGGTGTTGCCTGCCCTGCTGACCGTACTGAAGCCGCCAGGCGAGGCGGCGCCGGTCGGCTATCGCGCGCTCGCCCCCGTCGATCGTTTCGTTGCCCGTCATCGGCGCATCATCCTGGCCCTGAGCGCCATCATGGTCAGCGCCGGCCTGCCTTTGCTCAAGGATCTTAGGTTCGACTTCAATCCGCTCAACCTGAGGAGCCCCAAGGTCGAATCGGTCGCGACCTTGCTCGATCTGATGCAGGATCCAGCCACCGCGCTCGACACCATCGAGATCCTGTCGCCTTCTCTTACCGCCGCACATGAGCTTGCCCAGCGTCTAGAGCACCTAGCGCAGGTGTCGCGCACCATGACGCTCCACAGCTTCGTGCCGGAGGCGCAGGCCGAGAAGCTGGCGACCATCGCCGATGCGGCGGCTCTGCTCTCACCTACCCTTGCGCCGCGGCAAACGAAGCCACCCCCAACCGATGCGGAAGCAATTGAGGCGCTGCGCACGACCGCGGCGGCATTGACCGAGATCGCTGGCGACGACCCGGCGGTCGCCGCCCCGTCGCGGCGGCTAGCGCAGGCTTTGGCAGCGCTCGCCGACGGCGAGCCGGTGATCCGGGTTCGGGCCTATAACGCCCTGATCGTCGGCCTCAAGCATCGACTTCAGCAGATCCGTCTTCTTCTTCAGGCGCAGCCGGTCTCGATTGACAGCCTGCCCAGCGAGCTGGTGAGGGACTG
>Ga0126384_10001052_pt1 | contig 16046 bp, 16 predicted proteins | sample PanSoiMetPlot_36_FD_92543 | JGI IMG/M metagenome (GOLD analysis project Ga0126384, IMG submission 92543) | Tropical forest soil microbial communities from Panama - MetaG Plot_36 | ecosystem: Environmental > Terrestrial > Soil > Tropical forest > Bulk soil | place: Panama | collected 2016-02-17 | reverse complement strand
GGACGGCGTCGTTGGCTACGTCCATCGCGTGGGCGGCAGCTATTCCGACGTGGTGCTGATTACCGACCCCAACAGCAAGCTGGCCGTCAAGGCGCAGCGCTCACGGGCACGTGCAACCGCCAGTGGGGCTGGCGGCAATCAACTGCTTCGTTTGGAAAACGCCCTTCGAACCGAGGACCTCGAAGAGGGGGACCTGATCATCACCTCCGGCACGGATGGGATTTATCCAACCGGTCTGGTGGTTGGGCGAGTCACCGCCATTGAGCGAAAGAGCTACGGCATGTTTCAAGCGGCGGAGATCATTCCCGCAGTCGACATCGCGCGGTTGGAAGAGGTGCTGGTGCTCATCGCTCCCAGCGCCAGGCAGGACTTCCCGGTGGACGGTCGGGTGACCGGGGGGGTTCGATGAAGTTCCTGGTCACCGTCCTTTTGAGCTTGCTGCTGCTCTCCATCGAGTCGGTGGTGGTCAAGTACCTAGGTTTGACGGTTTCTCGGATCGATGTCACCGTCGCGATTGTCGCATTTTTGGGCTTGAGGGCCTCGCTCTCGGAAGGCGCCTTGTCGTCCTTTTGCGTCGGCTACCTGGTGGATCTGATGAGCGGCCAACCCACCGGCCTGTACACCTTCTTGTCTGTTTTCACCTTCCTGATCTGCCGGCTTGCGGGAACCTTGGTGGACATCCGTTCCGGCCCGTCGTTCGCGCTGTTCGCCGCGGCAGCGGACTTGGGACACGCGGTGCTGTCGGTCTTTTTTCTGTGGCTGACCTCGAGCCAGGCGGCGGTGGCCTCGCTTCTTTCCGGTCTGTTGCTCCAAGTGGTTCTGACTGCTGCCGCCGCGTTGTGCTTGTTTCCCCTGTTCAAACGAATCCACGCCGCCGGCCGGGACTCGGCTGAAGTTGGTTTGCTGAGATAGGCGATGACGCTCGGACAGAACAGCGAGGGACGCGACCTCAAGGTTCGCTACTTCTATCTGGCCCTGCTCATCGTCCTTGGCCTGCTGGCGCTCAGCATCCGCCTCTACCGATTGCAAATTACTCAGGGAGAAGAGTACGCGGCGAAGTCGGTAGATAACTTCGTCAAGAAGATTCGAGTCCCCGCGGACCGCGGAATGATCAAGGATCGCCGAGGCGAGATCCTAGTCGACAACCGCCCCTCCTTTGACCTCTTCGTGACCCCCGCGTTTTGTCAAAATTGTCGTGAAGAAGTCTTGCCCAGGCTTGCGGCTTATCTGCGGTGGGACGAAGCGCAGCTCGAGCATGCCAAGGAGCAGGTCAAGACCGCAAAACGCAATGGCCCGTTTCAGCCGACGCTTCTTCGCGTGGACTTGACCCGCGACGAGCTGGACCCGCTCAACGCGCACAAGATGGAATTGCCTGGCGTGGACATCGTTCGCACCCCCCATCGCAACTACCGCAAAGGGACGATGATGGGACATTTGCTGGGTTACATGAACGAGGTAACCCAGGAGGAGCTTGGCCGACTCGACGGCGAAAGCGCGGACTATTCTTTGGGCGATTACATCGGGCGGCGCGGAGTGGAGCGGTTCTATGAGCAGCGGCTGCGCGGCGTCGATGGAGTGCGCAAGGAAGTGGTGAATGCGCGAGGCGAGCCGATTCCAGGCCTGAGCGAGCTGCTCGGCGGCGAAGAGGAAGTGCGGGCCACGCCGGGACAGAACGTGGTGCTGTCAATCGATTGGCGGCTCCAGGAAGCGGCGGAGCAGGCCTTTCCGGGAGTCGCGGGAGCTCTGGTCGCCCTCGACGTCAAAACCGGTTTTCTGCTGGCGATCGTCTCGCGCCCCTCCTTCGATCCAAACTTGTTGAGCGGTCGGGTTTCCGCGGCGCAGCTCTCGGCGATGATCAAGGACCCGCTGCAGCCGATGGTTTTCCGCCCCACCGCCCAGCACTACAGCCCCGGGTCCACCTTCAAGCCGATCACCATGCTGGCGGCCCTCAAGTCGGGAGCTTTCGGACCGAATTCGTCGGTTACCTGCACCGGAGGCTACCGATTGGGTCCGAGGACCTGGCGCTGCATGCACGTGCACGGCCTGGTGCACACCCGCGACGCCCTGAAGGTGTCCTGCGACACCTTTTTTTACAAATTGGGCGATGCACTGGGATTGGACCCGATCGCTCAAATGGGCAAGGCGTTCGGCCTCGGCTCGCCCACCGGAATCGACGTCGTCGCGGAGGTTCCGGGGATTATGCCGAGCAGCGAGTACCACCATGCGCGAACGCCGGGCGGATACACCAAGGGGATGGCGCTCAACAGCGCGATTGGACAGGGTGACGACAACGTCACCCCCCTGCAACTGGCGCTGGTCTACGCCACCATCGCCAATGGCGGCGCCCTGTACCAGCCGCAGGCGGTGCGGCGAATTGAATCGACTCAAGGGACGATCCAGGAATTTCAGCCCAAAGTCGTACGCAGTCTGGACCTAGCTGCCGAGCATCGCCGGATCGTGGTGGATGCGCTCACCGCGGTGGTCAACGAGCCGGGCGGTACCGCTTACCGAATCCGTAACAAGCAGATCACCATTGCCGGCAAGACCGGCACCGCCCAGGTGGCTCGCATCGGAACCGTGCGAGTCAAAAAGGATCGGATGGATTACTGGCAGCGCGACCATGCTTGGTTTGCCTCGTTCGCCCCCGCGGAAGATCCGGAGATTGCGGTGGTGGTGCTCAACGAGCACGGGGGGATGGGCGGCAGCGAAGCCGCGCCCGCAGCCGCGGCGGTGATCCAGAAGTATTTTGATTTGAAGCAGGTCGATGCCGCCGCGGAAGTGGTCCAGCTGCCAAAGAATGTTCGCAGCGCACCCGTCCCGCCGCCCCCGACCCAGGCGGTTCCGCCGCGCTCCGAAGGTGCGGTCCTTCCAGCGTCGCCTCAGGGGGAGTTGAAGCTGGCGGAAGAGACGCCAGCGCCGCCTCGATGATTCCGGTACGCGTCGAAAGGCGAATGCTTCCCCACGTCCCTTGGGCGCTGGTGGCGGTGATGCTCAGCGTGGCGCTGCTTGGGATTTGGAATCTGGCTTCGGCTTCGCGCCCACCCCATCATCCGGTGTGGGGAAGTCAGGCGCTTTTCTTGTCGATTGGAGTGGCGCTTGCCTTCGCCGTTTGCCTCCTGGATTACCGGTGGATCTACCGGATGGCGCTGCCGATTTACCTGCTCAACGTCGCCGCCCTGATCGCGGTGAAAATCGTCGGCCACAAAGCCAAGGGGCATGAGAGTTGGTTCGCGTTGGGCCCGATCCGCGTTCAACCGGCCGAGTTCATGAAAATTGGGCTGATCTTGATGCTCGCCAAGTTCTTTCACGATGACTACCAGCCCCTGGATGACTCCTACGGCTTGATGCGCCTCTGGAAACCGGTGGCGATTACTCTGGTACCCCTGGTGTTGGTGTTGGCTCAACCAGACTTGGGTACCGCGATGATGATCTTTTTCACCGCACTGACGGTGATCTTGTTTTCCCGCGTGAAAAAGACGGTATTAATTGTGCTCGGCATCGCGGTTGTGGCCACCTTTGGAGTGGTTTGGAACGACTACCTGCGCGAAGACGACAGCCGTCCCACCATCGTCCGGCACTTTTTGAAACATCATCAGAGCCAGCGGATCTCGAGCTGGCTGGATCCCGATTCCGACCTTCGGGGAGCCAACTATCACTCCGCTCAATCGAAGATCGCGGTGGGATCCGGTGGGCTGATCGGCAAGGGCTGGGGCCACGGAACCCAAACCGGCCTCTTCTTTCTTCCTGAACAGCACACCGATTTCATCTTTTCGGTGTGGGCGGAAGAGCACGGCTTTTTGGCGTGCCTGGCACTGCTGGCAATGTATGGGCTAATCTTGATTCTCTCGCTGGGTGTGGCCTACAACTCTCGCGACCGCTTCGGGGCTTTCGCCGCGGTCGGTATCACCGCGATGCTCTTTTGGCAGGTGTTTGAGAACATCGGCATGGTGATCGGCCTGCTTCCGGTTACCGGAATCACCTTGCCGCTGATGAGCTACGGCGGATCCTCGATGGTCAGTGTGATGCTCGGGCTGGGGGTGCTGGCCAACGTGGGGATGCGGCGCCACATTTTTTGAGACTTCAGCGGGCGCCGCGAGATCCGCAGGCCGGCCAAGGCCGGCGCCAGCACTCTCCGCCCGCCTTTAAGCGAGCATCGATAAATGAACGGAAGCTCTATGCCTTGGCGAGCATCCGACGACGCTCTGCCTGGTAGTGCGCCGAGCACAGTCCCTTAGAGCGGGCTTCCCGGCCGCATCCTTCCACCTTGCAACGCCGCTCGACCGGAACCGGACCGCCGGTCAGGATCTTTGGTGGACGCCCCCGCCGCCGCCCAAACGTCAAGGCGCTGCTCTGCGCTGCGGTGCCAAAACCAACGCCGGTCATCGAGATGCCGGTGTTGATGCCGCGAGCCACTCCGCGTCCGAGCGCCTCGCCGAGCGACTCGGCCCAGGACATCAAATTGGGGTTTGAGGTGAACGAAACGGGGTTCTTCCGCGGACGTGCCATTGTTATCTCCTAAAGTAAAATTCTTAACGTAGCTATCAACGCGAACACAGATCCTCGTCCGTATTTGCCCCCCTCGCCGTTGGCTGTCAACAGATGTTTAAAAAAACCTATTTTAAACGACTTTTTTCAGCGCGTCCTCGAGTCTCGCCTTCGGGACCGCACCCACGATCTGTTCAACCACTCTTCCGCCCTTGAAGAGAAGCAAAGTGGGAATCGAACGAACGCCATACTGCTGAGGCGTGTCTTGGTTGTCATCAATGTTGATCTTCGCGACCTTCACCTTGCCCTTGAACTGAGTCGCGAGCTCCTCGACGGCGGGTGCGATCGCTCGACACGGAGCGCACCAAGTGGCCCAGAAATCCACCAGCACTGGTTGCTGGGAATCCAGAACCTCCTTCTTGAATTCGCTGTCTCCGATGTTGAGCACATCCACGCCGGCCATGATCTCTCCTCAAAATTTAGGTCGCTGTCCCATAATACCTTGCATTTGAGACTGCAAGTTGGATGTCGGCCCCTCGCCTGCGTTGCTTGCCCGGGCGCCCCCGCGAACTCGTCCGATGATGTCTTTGAGTAGAAATGATACAGTGGGTGGGTGCCCAGGTATTTCCTGCCCGAGGCGGTACTGGAGGAATGGTCTTTGGATCAGAAGGCGGACCTCCAGCAAAACCGCCTGCTGATTTCCGAAGGCAAGAGCGAAGTGCCGCTGGTCCCCGCGGTACATTTCTTCAAACTGGTCTCGGGAGTCGACGAACGAAAACTGCTTTCCAAGGTGAAAACGCGCGATCAACTTCAGGCGATGAGCGCCGAGCAAATGCACGACTCGGTGATTCTCGGAGACGCTGCCTACGAGGTGGTGCCGGGCTATCTGGCCGAGGTGGAGCCCGAGGGCGCGAAAAACCGTTCCCCGGCGCCAGACACCGAGCTCTTGGCGGCTTTTATTCTCGACAAGTTGACGTGACAGCCCCGGCTCAGTAACCGTTGTAGGCAACTGTATGTGGCACGCGCTACTTGCACTCGCCTTTCACGAGTACGCCCTCGCGGCCCTCGTCTACCTGGCGTATCTGGTCTGGCCGTGGAAGCCTTTTCCTGCGATCGGGCGAGTGCTGGTGGGCTCAGGCCTGGTGCTCCACGGCATTGCCTTGGCAGCGCAGGGCGTCCCTCAGGGCTTGATTCAGGGACTTTCGGCGCTCTCGTTTCTGCTGCTGTTGCTGCAGCTCGCCTTGGACCTGCGCTATCGGATGCCGGTGATCGGGGCCTTCTTGACCCCGATTGTGGTGGCGGTGCTGGTGCCCAGCGTGCTGCTCCACGGCTCGGCACCGACGCTGCCCAATTCGGTGCGCCGTCCGCTGCTGCCTTTGCACATCTCGATCGCCCTGCTTGGGATGGCTGCGTTCGCCGTGGCCACCGGGGTCGCGGTGATGTACCTGCTGTTGGACCGGCAGATGAAGGGAAAGCGCTTTGGAATGCTGTTTTCACGCCTACCTTCTCTCGGCTTCTTGGATGAGCTCAACCGGCGGCTGGTAGTTTGGGGTTTCATCGCGCTCTCGGTGACGCTGATAACCGGTGCCTATTTCGCGAGCGGAATTCACGGCGCCGTTTGGGTCTGGCAATCCAAAGAGATTGCCACCTTGGTTGCCTGGGCATTGTTCGCCGGCTTGCTGACCGCGCGGGTGTTCGCGGGGTGGCAGGGCCGGCGCGTGGCGATGCTGACGATGGCCGGGTTCTGCCTGTTGCTGGTTTCGTTTTTCTCGCATTACCCGCTCCCTTACGACGTTGGGCTTCGATGACGGAGCTACTCTGCCTCGGGTTGTCGCATCAGACGGCGCCGGTCGCCGTTCGCGTGCAACTGGCGCTCGCGCCCGAGCAGCAAGAGCAGCTGCTACGACAGCTCTCCACGCACCGGGCCGAGGCGATGCTGGTGTCCACCTGCAATCGGGTGGAATTCTATCTCGTGGCCGTGGACGTCCAGCAGGCGAAAACCGCGGTGGTGGACGAAATCTCCGCCCGCGCCGGAGCTGCGGCCACGGCCCACATTTATGAGCACCACGGAGACGCGGCCTTGGTGCACCTGTTTCGGGTGTCGTCCAGCCTGGACTCGATGGTCGTGGGCGAAGCTCAGATCCTGGGGCAGGTGAAGGACGCCTTTGAGCTGGCGCAGCGGGTTGGAGCCGCGGGGGGAGAGCTGACTCGCGTTTGTTCAGCCGCGTTCGCCGCTGCGAAGCGGGTTCGCTCGGAGACCGGCATCGGGCGCGCCCCGGTGTCGATGGCCTCGGCGGCGGTTGAGCTGGCCGAGAAAGTCTTTGGCGGGCTCACCGGGAAGTCGGTGATGATGGTGGGAGCGGGAGAAATCGCGGAACTGACGGTGAAACATCTGCGCTCCGCCGGGGCCAGCGAGATCATCATTGCCAATCGCACTCAGCAGCGAGCCGAGGCGCTGGCAGCCGACTTGGGCGCGGTAGCGAAGCCGTTTGAAGCGCTTCCGATGCTGCTGGTGAACGCCGACGTGGTGATCACCTCGACTGCCTCGCCGACTCCGCTGTTCACTCCGGAAAGCGTCGGCCCGGCGTTGAAGTCGCGCCGCTTTCGGCCGCTCTTCATGTTGGACATCGCGGTCCCGAGGGACATCGCCCCGGAGATCAATCAGCTCGCCGGGGTGTATGCGTACGACGTCGACGACATTGAAAAGGTGGTCGCCGATAACAGCGCCGCGCGCGGAGCAGAAGCGGACAAGGCCGAGGCGTTGATCGCCGAGGAGATCGCCAAGTTCGTTCGCACCCGAAGCGTCCGGGACGGAGTGCCGGTGCTGGCGTTGCTTCGCGCCCGGGCCGACCAGATCGCTCGCGCCGAATTGGAGAAGACGCTGTCGCATCTGGGAGAGGGGTTGTCCGAAAAGCAGCGACGCAGCATCGAGGCGATGGCGATAGCGATCATCAACAAGCTCCTTCACCAGCCCACCGCGAAATTGCGGGAGGCGAGCCTGGAGGAGGGAATCAGCAGGTTGGCGGGAGCCGCCGCGGAGCTGTTTGGGCTCGAGGAGACTCCTTCCCCCTCCGACCCTGCCGCCACGGCCCAGCCGGGACGTCCGCGTTGAAGACCTTGCGGATCGCCACCCGCCAAAGTCCGCTGGCGCTTTGGCAGGCGCGGCACGTGGCGCAGCTGCTGACCGAGCACCATCCGGGCCTGCGCGTGAGCCTGGTCGAAATGACGACCGAGGGAGATCGCTTCCTGCAGTCTCGGCTGTCGGAGCGCGGGGGCAAGGGCCTGTTCGTGAAGGAAATCGAGAGCGCGGTGTTGGAGGGAAGGGCCGAGATCGCGGTTCACAGCCTCAAGGACATGACCTCAGTGCTCCCCAAGGAGCTTTGCATCGCCGCGGTCCCACCTCGGGAGGACCCGAGGGATGCCTGGGTAAGCCCCGGCGGAACGCGGTTCCAACAGCTGCCTGCGGGCGCTCAAGTCGCCACCTCCTCGCTTCGCCGCAGCTGCCAGCTTCTGGAGCGTCGGCCGGATCTGAAGATCGTCTCCTTGCGGGGAAACGTTCAAACCCGGCTGAGAAAGACTGCGGAACAACGGCTCGACGGAGCCGTGCTCGCATCGGCGGGGCTGCGCCGCCTAGGGCTGGAGGGACAGATCACCGAGTTCCTCGAGCCGGAAGTGAGCTTGCCGGCGGTGGGGCAGGGGGTGCTGGCGATCGAGTGTGCTCGAGAAGATCGGGCGCTGCTCTCGATGCTGCGACCTTTGGAGGACGAAGACACCCGCGTCGCGGTGGACGCCGAGCGCGCCTTCTTGGCCACCTTGGAAGGTGGGTGCAATCTTCCCTTGGCCGCCTACGCGCAGCCGAGCGCGGACCAGGTGCGGCTTCGGGGATTGCTGGGTCGCCCCGATGGCTCGCGGGTGCTGCGCGGCGAGCGGGTGGGGCCGCGCCGGTCCGCTGAGAAGATTGGGGCAGAGCTGGCGAAGCAACTCTTGGAAGCGGGCGGAAGCGAAATCCTCCGGGGACTATGACTCGGGGCGAGCGCAAGTTGCGGCTGGCTGGAGTCCGGGTGCTGGTGACTCGCCCGCGGGAACGGTCGCAGGAGTTGTGCTTTCTGCTCGAGGACGAGGGTGCGCAAGTCTTTTCGTTGCCGCTGCTCGAGTTCCTTCCGCCCGAAGACGAGCGACCTCTTCGCTGCGCCGCCGAGCAGATCCACCAGTACGGCTGGATCGCGTTCGCCAGTCCCCTCGCGGTCCGGGCGCTGGTGGCGGCAGTGCGCCAAGCGGGAACTCTCGAGCGCTTGGAACGGCTGAAGTTGGCGGCGGTGGGGCCAGGGACCGCATCTGAGCTTGCGGCCCACAATCTAAGTGTCGCCAAGCAAGCGCAGCTGCACACCGGCGCCGGCTTGGCCCAGGCCCTTGTAGGCTCGATGGGCACCGACGAGCAGGTGCTGATCCCCGCGGCGCAAGAGGGTAGGCCCGAGCTCGAGGACGCGTTGCGCGCGGCTGGAATCCGAGTGGTGAAGGTGGCGGCCTATCGCTCCCAACCGCGGAGCGTCGATTTGGCGGCGCTGCGCGAGCTCGCGTCCGACCCTCCCCAGGTGGTGTTGTTCGGCTCGCCCCGCAGCGTGCAAGCATTCTTCGACTTGGCGTCATCCGATGACGCCTCTGGGCTCAAGCGCGCGAAATTCGTGGCGATTGGACCGACCACCGCAGCTGCGCTCGACAGACTCGGCGTTGCGCCGGCGGCGGTCGCAGAGCGGCCCACATCGGAGGCACTGGTGGACGCGGCGGTGCGAGCTTCCAGCGGCTAAGCTCCATCCCTGATGGTCACGGCCTCCTCCCCCGCTGCGATCCAACGGACGGGAGCTGATTTCACCACCGGGTTCGTGGTTGAGGCCTTGATCCGCGACGGTCTACTCACCGCGGAACAAGGCCAAGAGGTGCTCGCCAAGGAGCCCGCGGCGAGGGCCAGAATCCTCAAATCGGTGGGAGCGGGGGGCTCGCGCTACGACGTTTCCCCGGTCGAGATCGTCGCGGCGTTTCAAATTCCGCTCCCCCAGGGGCGCGGGATTCTGGATCAAGATCAAATCTCCGTGTCGGTCGCCCGTGCTGCCAAACTCGACTACCGGAAGATCGATCCGCTCAAGCTGGATATGGCGCTCGCGACGCGCACCGTGTCCAAACCATTCGCTCAGCGCCACGTCCTTCTGCCGCTGGAAAGGACATCGCCGGGCAAACTGGTGGTTGCGGTCGCCAACCCCTTGGACGGCGAGCTCTTCGAGAACTTGAAGCGGCTTAGCGGGATGCCCGTGGAGCCGGTCCTCTGCGCCAAGTGCGACATCCTCAAGGCGATCGAGGACATTTACGGATTCAAGAAAACGCTGGCTCGGGCGGCGGATGACTTCGGCGGTGGCCCAGAGATTCAGAACTTCGAGCAGCTGCTCTCCCTCAGTGGAAAGCAGGAGTTCGAAGCGTCGGACAAGCCGATCGTCCAGGCGGTGGATTACTTGCTTCGCTACGCGTTCGACAATCGAGCCTCGGACATTCACATCGAGCCCAAGCGCGAACAGTCCCTGGTCCGCTTGCGGATCGATGGCGTGCTGCACTCGGTGTACACGCTTCCCGTCGCAGTCCATGCTCCCCTGGTTTCCCGGGTGAAGATGATCTCCCGGATGGACATCTCGGAAAAGCGTCGGCCCCAGGATGGGCGAATCAAGACCGAACGCGACGGCCGCGAAGTGGAGCTGCGAATTTCGACTCTGCCCACCGCCTTCGGAGAAAAGGTGGTGATCCGCGTCTTCGATCCGGAGACCTTGGTACAAGACATCGCCGAGCTGGGCTTTGAGCAGGACGAGAAGGAGATTTTCGAATCCTGGATCGACCAACCCCACGGGTTGATCTTGGTTACCGGCCCTACCGGAAGCGGCAAGACCACCACCCTGTATTCGGCGCTCAAAGCACTGGCGGGGCCCGAGGTGAACGTCACCACCATCGAGGATCCGATCGAAATGGTTTGGGACGCCTTCAATCAGGTCCAGGTGCAGCCCAAGCTGGGGCTCGACTTCGCGAACTCGCTGCGACACATTCTCCGCCAGGACCCGGATGTGATCATGGTCGGGGAGATCCGCGATCAAGAGACCGCCGAAAACGCGATCCAGTCCGCGCTCACCGGGCATTTGGTCCTCTCCACGCTGCACACCAACGACGCGGTCGGCGCAATCAGCCGGATGAAGGATCTCGGGGTTCCACCTTTTTTATTGGCTTCCAGCGTCATCGGGGTGATGGCGCAGCGTCTGCTTCGGCGAAATTGCGCTCACTGCTCCGTGGAGGTCAGCCTCACCGCGGACGAGCTTGCCGCGCTGCAGGTCCCGCTGCCGCTGCTGCCTGGTGGGGTCAAGTTGACCAAGGGAGCGGGGTGCGTCAGCTGCCGCGGCACCGGATTTTTGGGTCGCACCGGCGTTTTTGAGATCATCTCGGTCAACGGCGAGATGAGAGAGCTGATCAACCGTTCTGCTTCCCTCTCCGAGTTGACTGCCTGCGCCAAGCGCTCGGGCACGCGGATCCTCCGCGAGGCCGCGGTGCGCAAGCTGGCGCAGGGATTGACCTCCTTCGAAGAAGTGATGCGCATGACCTCTGGTCAATAGCGCCCCGCCGCAAAGGCGAAATTCACCAAGTTGTCACATTGGGGCCTTTTGCCGGCCACTACCTTCGATTACGACCACGCCGCTTCTTGGGGTGCGCGCGCTCGGAGGCAATCGGCGCAGCAATCTCCGGAACAAGAAAGAGGAGAAAATGAAAAAAATTCTCGCGGTTTGCCTAGGTTTGGGTACGGCAGCGCTGGCGGCCGACGCCCTGTTGATCAACGGAGCGGGCGCGACATTCCCGTTCCCCCTCTATTCGAAATGGTTCAGCGAATACAACAAGCTCCATCCGAACCTGAAATTCAACTACCAGTCGATTGGGTCGGGAGGAGGCATCAAGCAGATTACCGAAGGGACAGTGGACTTCGGCGCCAGCGATGCGGTGATGACCGACGAAGAGCTCGCTAAGGCTCGGGACATCGTCCACATTCCCATGGTCCTCGGGTCCGTGGTCCTGGTGTACAATCTCGAAGGAGTGGAGAACCTGAAGCTCTCGGCGGACCTGATCAGCGGCATCTTTCTGGGGAAAATCAAGACTTGGAATGATCCATCGCTGACGAAAGAAAACCCAGGCCTCAAGCTTCCCTCGACCGCGATCACCGTGGCCCATCGATCGGATGGCTCTGGCACCACCAACATCTTCACCGATTATCTCTCCAAGGTCTCCCCGGAGTGGAAGAGCATCGTGGGGGTGGGCAAGTCGGTGAAGTGGCCGAGCGGACTGGGAGGCAAGGGGAACGAGGGCGTGACCGGGTTGGTGAAGCAGAATCCCGGTGCCATCGGTTATGTGGAGCTCGCCTACGCGACTCAAAACAAGCTGAACACCGCGTCGCTCAAGAACAAAGCGGGCGCATACGTCAAGGCCTCGATCGAAAGCACCAGTGCGGCGGCCGCCAACGTACAGGTATCCGATGACTTCCGATCGTCATCGGTCACCGATGCCGACGGAAAGGGTGCGTACCCGATCGCCGGCTTTACCTACTTGCTGGTGCACAAGGACCAGAAGGATCGCGCCAAGGGCGACGCCTTGATGCACTTTCTGTGGTGGGCCGTGCATGACGGCCAGAAGCTGGCCGCTCCGCTGGACTACGCCCCTCTTCCTGCGCCGATCGTGAAGAAGGTCGAAGCGGTTCTGAAGCAGCTTACCGTCGAGGGGAGGCCGGTCCAGTTTGCGAAAAGCTGATCTCCTCGTCGAAAGAGGAGAAATGTTAAGCGGGCACGCCGCCAGCGCTCGCCCAAGTTTTTTCAATCGCGGGAATGTTGGCGACCGCGCTTACGTCGCCACGCTCAGCGCGCTCGGAGGAGCTGTTCTGATCGCCGCCGGGCTGATCATCTGGGAGCTGTGGAAGAGCGCGCACGTCGCGCTGGAAACTCACCCGATGCAGTTCATCAAGGGAACCGACTGGGACCCGGTGCGGGAGTCCTTTGGGGCGTTGCCGTTCATCTACGGAACACTGGTCAGCAGCGCGGTGTCGATCTTCGTGGCCGTCCCGATCGCGCTCGGGCTGGCGATCTTCCTGGTGGAAATCGCTCCCCCTCCGATGCGGCCTTTGGTTTCCTTCCCCCTCGAGCTGTTGGCCGGCATTCCCAGCGTGGTCTATGGCCTGTGGGGCCTGTTCGTGATGGTGCCCTGGTTGCGCGGGCACTTGGAGCCGTTGCTGGGTGCGACGCTGGGCTTTCTTCCCCTGTTCCAGGGGCCGCCCTTGGGCCTGGGCTACCTCGCGGCCGGATTGATTCTGGCAGTGATGATTTTGCCGACCATCGGCTCGGTCTCGATCGAAGTTCTCAAGAAAGTGCCGGTGACGCTAAAGGAAGCCTCTCTTGCCTTGGGCGCCACCAAGTGGGAAATGGTTCGCACCGCCTCTTTGCCGTACAGCCGCGCGGGAATCCTGGGAGCGATCATCCTCGGCCTGGGTCGCGCCCTGGGCGAGACGATGGCGGTCACCATGGTGATCGGTAATTCACCGGAGATCCACGCCTCGCTGTTCGCCGCCGGTTACTCCTTGCCGTCGGTGATCGCCAACGAGTTCGCGGAGGCGACCAGCGCGATGCACACCGGGGCCCTCGCGGCCCTGGCCCTGATTCTGTTTGGCGTCACCCTGTTGCTCAACTCAATTGCCCGGCTCCTGGTGCGCGCCGTCGGTCGCAGCCCTGCAAGGAGCTGAGCGTGCGCCAGTACTCTCTGCGCAGAGTGACCAACGCCGTGGTGATGGGGTTGTGTATCCTCGCGCTCGCGGTGGCGGTGGTTCCGCTGGTTTCGGTGTTGTGGCTGGTGATCTCGCAAGGGGTTTCCGGCCTGTCGTGGTCGTTCTTCACCGCGCTGCCTTCGCCGGTGGGCGAAATCGGCGGTGGAGTTGGCAACGCCATCCTCGGAACCTTCTACATCGTTGGGTTGGCTTGTTTGATCGGGCTGCCGTTCGGGATCGGTGCGGGCGTCTTCTTAGCGGAGCGCGGCGATGGCCCGTTTGGGCAGGCGGTCCGCTTCATTGCCGAGGTCCTTTCCGGGGTGCCCTCGATTGTGATCGGGGTGGTCGCCTATGGCTTGGTGGTGGTGCCAATGAAACGCTTCTCCGCCCTTGCGGGCGCGGTGGCTCTGGCAATTCTGATGATGCCTACCCTGGCGCGCACCACCGAGGACCTGGTCCGGCTGGTTCCCACCACGCTCAGAGAAGCTTCCTTGGCGTTGGGCGTTGCCCAATGGAAAACCAGCCTGCGGGTGGTGCTCAAAACCGCGCTGGGTGGGATCCTCACCGGAGTGCTGCTCGCCGTGTCGCGCGCCGCAGGTGAAACCGCACCGCTTCTTTTCACCTCTTTGAACAATCAGTACTGGAACTTCCGACCCGATCAGCCCACCGCTTCGCTCACGGTCCAGATTTTCAATTACGCGATCAGCCCCTATGAGGACTGGCACCAAAAAGCTTGGGCCGCAGCCTTGGTGCTGTTGATGATGGTTGGATTGCTGAATCTCGCGTCGCGGCTTTTGGCGCGAAGCCGGCTTCAAGCTTAGATCTCATGGTGATCGAAGCTCCAATCAAGGTTTCAGTCGACAAGCTCAACGCTTACTTTCGGACCACGCACGCCATCAAGGACGTGAGCCTTTCGGTGCCCGCGAACAGCGTTCTGGCGGTCATCGGGCCGTCCGGTTGTGGCAAATCGACCTTCGTTCGCTGCCTCAATCGCATGCACGAGCTGATTCCCGGCGCGCGCGCTGATGGTCAGGTGCTGTTGGATGGCCAAGACGTTTATTCCCGCCAGGTGGATCCGGTGCTGTTGCGCCGTCGGGTGGGAATGGTTTTCCAGCGGCCCAATCCATTTCCAACGATGACCATCTACGAGAACGTGGCCGCGGGCTTGAAGCTGAATCGCATGGGAGGCAATCACGCCGAGGTGGTGGAGAAGAGCCTCCGACAGTCGGCGCTGTGGGACGAAGTGAAGGATCGGCTCCACGACTCCGCACTCTCGCTTTCCGGCGGCCAACAACAACGGCTGTGCATCGCCAGGGCTTTGGCGGTGGAGCCCGAGCTTCTGCTGATGGACGAGCCGGCGAGCGCGCTCGATCCGATCGCCACCGCTCGCATCGAGGAGCTGATTCACGAGCTGCAGCAGCAATACACGATCGTAATCGTCACCCACAACATGCAGCAGGCAGCTCGGGTCTCCGACTGGACCGCGTTCTTCTACATGGGTGAGCTGGTGGAGTGCGCGCTCACGGCGCAAATCTTCACCAATCCGCGCGAACGCCGAACCGAAGACTACGTGACCGGCAAGTTCGGCTAGCTCTGGCGTTGCTGGCCCGGGTGGATTAGTAGCTTTGGGCCTGTAGCAAAGGAGACTCCCGATGAAGGCGATTCGCGTTCCTGCCCCGGGCGGACCAGAAGTTCTGCGCTATGAGGACGTTCCCGAGCCAGCTCCCAAGCCGGGCGAAGCGGTGGTGAAGCTCGAGGCGATTGGGGTGAACTTCATCGACGTCTACTTTAGAGCCGGTCTCTATCCGGCGCAGATGCCGATCACCTTGGGCCAGGAAGGAGCTGGCACGGTGACCGCGGTGGGGACCGGGGTGAGCGATCTCAACGTGGGCGACCGGGTGGCTTACACCGGCGTTCCCGGCAGCTATGCCCAGTATGCGGCGGTGCCTACTCAGCGCCTGATCCGAGTGCCTGAGGGGGTGAGCACCCGTGACGCCGCGGCGGTGATGCTGCAGGGCATGACTGCGCACTACCTGACGCATTCTACGTACCCCTTGAAGAATGGCGATACCTGCTTGCTCCACGCAGCCGCGGGCGGGGTTGGGCTTCTGCTCACGCAAATCGCCAGGAGCAAGGGAGCCCGGGTGCTGGGGACCGTCTCTACCGATTACAAGGCGCAGCTGGCCCGCGAAGCGGGGGCGGAGCCGATCCTCTATAGCCGCGACGATTTTGAAACCGAGGTCAAACGCTTGACCAACAACGCCGGGGTGCAGGTGGTCTACGACTCCGTTGGGAAGACCACCTTCGCCAAGGGGCTCAACTGCCTCAAAGCCCGTGGAATGATGGTGTTGTTTGGCCTGTCGAGCGGGCCGGTGGGTAGCATTGACCCCCAGATTCTGAACCAAAAGGGGTCGCTCTTTCTCACCCGACCGAGCCTGCAGTACTACACCGCCTCGAGGGAGGAGCTGGTGCAGCGCGCCAGCGAGCTCTTCGGATGGCTGCGCTCTGGCCAGCTGCGGCTCAGAATCGGCGCCGAATTTCCGCTGTCTCAGGCAGCTGAGGCCCACCGGCAGCTGGAAGCGCGCAAGACCACCGGCAAAGTCCTGCTGCGCCCGGACGGCGCGTGAAACACAGGGCTTTTTCAGGCTCCGGTGAGCCGTGATAAGCGCTCCCTTGTCACATCGCAAGGGGCAGGTCCGTCTTCATCCGATGCGAGGCCGTGAACTCCAGGTTTTGCTCT
>Ga0126384_10001051_pt1 | contig 16048 bp, 17 predicted proteins | sample PanSoiMetPlot_36_FD_92543 | JGI IMG/M metagenome (GOLD analysis project Ga0126384, IMG submission 92543) | Tropical forest soil microbial communities from Panama - MetaG Plot_36 | ecosystem: Environmental > Terrestrial > Soil > Tropical forest > Bulk soil | place: Panama | collected 2016-02-17 | reverse complement strand
GCACAGGATTTCTCTAGCCGCTCCGCGGCCTCCACCGTGTGCAGCCAGGGATCGTAGCCGAGCCGGTCACCTGCCGCGAGGTTCTCCTCGATCCAGCGATGCGGCGGCATCTCGATCACGTGCTCGATTGCAAATAGCGAGGTGTCAACCTGCTCGCACGCCTGCAACTTGTAACGCCCATCCACGAAGAGCACGGCGCGTTCCATCAGCACGATGGCGATGCCTGCCGAGCCAGTGAAGCCGGTGAGCCAGGCGAGGCGCTGCTCGCAGGCGGGCACATATTCGTTCTGGTGGCGGTCCGAGCGCGGTACGATGAAGCCGGTCAGGCCGCGCCGCGCGAGCTCGGTGCGCAGTGCCGCCACGCGAGGTGCGCTGGCGCCGCGCTCGGCTCGATTTTCGAACGACTGGAAGTGGGCTTCGAACATGGCCGCAATCTATTGAGCCCGTTGCAGGCCGGCAATGACCCGCCTGCTCGCGCCAAGCCAATGCGTCAGCCTATGCTTCGAGCGTGTCGCATGCTGCGCCTCGCCGCTGGGCGCATGAGGACGAGCGTCGTCCAGCCGTCGAGCCGGATGCGGCGCACGAGCGCGAGGCCGCGCGCGCGATAGCAGGCGAGCGCAGCGTCCGCATCTGCCGTGAGCAGGCCCGAGAGCACCAGGCGGCCGTTGGGCGCGAGGAGCCGCGCCGCCGGCGTCGCGAGCGCTTTGAGCGGCTCGAGCAAGATGTTGGCGAAGATTATTTGGTAAGGACCGCGCGCGCGGAAGGCGGCGTCGCGCAGGCCCGCGGCGTGAAGAACTGCGACCGTCCCGCCGACGCGATTGATGCGCGCGTTGTCGCGCGCGATCGCTACCGCGCGCGGATCGACATCACTGGCCAGCACCGGTCGCTGCAAAGCCTTGGCGGCGGCGATGGCCAGCACGCCGGTGCCGGTGCCGACGTCGAGCGCGACGGCCGACCGCATCCTCTTTCCGTTCGTCCCCGCGGAAGCGGGGACCCAGAGCCCCAGTCTGTGGCCCCTGGACCCCCGCTTGCGCGGGGGCGAACGGGCCCTTTCGTTTCTCTCCTCCTTGATGATCCGATCGAGCGCCAGCAGGCAGCCGCGCGTGGTGCCATGATGGCCGGTGCCAAAGGCAAGGCCTGCATCGATCTCGATGCCAATGCGATTGATTCGCGCGCGCTCGCGGACATGTGCACCATGCACGACGAAACGTCCGGCCTCGACCGGCGCAAGGCCTTCGCGGCTCTTGTCGACCCAATCGGTGGGCGCGAGCGTCTCGAAGCTCAGCGCCTGGGCCACCGCGGTCCCAGCCGCGGATACAATCAAGGCGCGCACGGCGGTCTCATCGGGGCGCTGGCGGAAATGGACGGCCAATGACCAGCGCCCGGACGCATCCTCGAAGACCACGACGGCGATCTCCTCGGCCGTCGGGCTCGTGGCAAGCGCATCGGCGATTCTCTGCACCGTCGCGGCGTCGCCCGAGAGCCGCGCAACCGCGGTTGTGTCGCGCATGCGCGAAGGTTTCGGCATGGGCCTCAGCTCTCCTGTTTCATCCCCGTGATTCACCGCGGAATATCCAGAGGCGGCACCGGCCGATCCAACAAATGGTCAACAGCTTATCCGCCGATTGTCCACAGGCCCGGCGCGTCGCGCCTCAGTGGAAGTGCTTTCGCTGCCTCTCTCTTGCACGCTCGCCTTTCGTTTTGCACAAGGCTGCCCCCAACGCTGCGGCCTCGCGGTATGACCGGGAACGCAGTAGATTCGCCCGCATATCGAACAGGCACGGCCGAATAATGCACCAACCAATAGGCGTGCCCTCCGTCGAAACGCGCGGGTCTTGGATCGTTGCGACTGTGGTGCTCGTGGTCCTGGCGCTGTCCTTCGGCGCGCCGTGGATCACGATTATTGCGCTCAAGATGATTGCTGCCGAGCAAGGCGGCCTGCGCTCCGTTCCGGCGTTCGCGACGGCGCTGGCGTGGCTCGGCTTCGGTACCGGCGGTATTGCCATGGGCTACGTCGCCGAACGCGTCGGCGTGCGCGCCACCGTGATCACGGGCGCGGTGATGATCTGCATCGGGCTTGCGTTGTCGACCGGCGGCGCGACCTGGCAGCTCTATGTCGGGCAAGGGCTGTTCGTCGGCTTTCTCGGCGTCGGCGGCATGAACGCGCCGTTCTACGTCTATGTCAGCCGCTGGTTCGATCGCCGGCGCGGCTCTGCGCTCGCGCTGATTTCGAGCGGCAGCTATTTCGCCGGCGCGATCTGGCCGCCGATCTTCGAGCGCGCGGTGGCCTACGCGGGCTGGCGGCAGACGATGCTCTATTTCGGGTTGATCGAGGTCGCCGTGGTCGTCCCGCTGGCCGCGATGTTCCTGCGACCGCCGCCGGAGCTGCCGCCGATCGGCGCGCTCGGCGGGACTTCGACGCCCTACACCGTGATGGGCTGGCCGCCCAATCTCGTCTTCGCCGTGATGGCGGCCGCCGGCATCCTCTGCTGTGTTCCGATGGGCATGCCGCAGGCCCATTTGCCCGCATTCTGCAGCGATCTCGGCATCCTCGCTTCGCACGGCGCGGCGATGCTGTCGGTGCTGCTGGGGACGGCCTTCGTCAGCCGACAGTTTTGGGGTTGGATCTCCGATCGCATGGGCGGCCTCAACACTGTACTTGCGGGTTCGACGTGCCAGATCGCCGCGATGTCGGCGTTCATGTTCACGCAGGATGAAATCGGCCTGTTCGCGGTCTCCGCGGCGTTCGGATTGGGCTTTGCAGGCATCATCCCAGCCTACATTCTGGCCATTCGCGAGTTCTTTCCGGCCTCGCAGGCATACTGGCGCATCCCGACATTTCTTTTCTGCAGCGGCAGCGGCATGGCGATCGGAGGGTGGCTCGCGGGCGCGCTTTACGATCACTACGGCACCTATATGCGCCGGCCTTTGCCGCCGGGATTGTCGCCAACGCCATCAATCTGGCGATGATCAGCACGCTGGTGTTCCGTCAAGGATCCCGCTCGGCGCGGTTTGCTTGACCGCAACACGCGCCCGCTTCAATCTGGCGGGCAAAAGTCGCAAGGATGATAGAGGAGCAGCCACCATGACCTTCCGCATTGCAGTGGTGCAACCGATCTGCCATGCGCCGCCTGGCGATGCCGCCAATATTGCCGACGCCGAGCGCGCCATCGCCCGCGCGGCCGAGGAAGGCGCGCAATTTGTCTGCTTCCCGGAAACCTATCCCGGGCCGTGGCGCATGCCGGCGACGTTCGACCCGACCGCGGCCATGGTCGAAGCGGCGGCGAAGCACAAGACGCACGTCGTGTTCGGCACTATCGCGCCGATCGATGCCAAAGCCGCGACCGCCCACAACCTCATCTGCATGGCCTATCCCGACGGCCGCGCGCCGGCGCGCTACCACCGCACGCACCCGAACGGGCCTTGGATCTATACCGGCGGGCCGGCATGGGAATTCCAGTGGGTGCCGGGCGACGAATTCCCAGTGTTCGACACCGCGCACGGCAAAGTGGGGCTCGCCATGTGCAGCGAGGTCTACATGCCCGAGGTTTCGCGCGCGCTCGCGCTGCGCGGCGCCGAGTTGATCTTCATGCCGGCGGGCAAGGACAAGCGCAGGCTGTGGGCGACCTGGCGCACGCTCATTTGGGCGCGCGCGATCGAGAATCTGGCGATCGTGGTTACGACGCAAAACCTGTTCGACCATTCCGAGCGCGGGCTCGCCATGGTCGCCTCGCCGGAGGAAATCTTGTTCGAGAGCACGATCGCCGGCACCGCGGTGGTGGACGTGAATCTCGAACGGCTGCGTTACCTGCGCGCAACGCGCGACCAGGTGGGCTCGTCCGAGACCTGCGCGGCCAAGCAGGGCGTGCTTGGCCCGCAATGGCAACGGCCTGAGCTCTACGATCGCATTTATCGGCGGCCCTTGCGCGAAGCGGCGGAGTAGGACCTCGCGAACGGCACGCCTTCGCACCAGCGTCTTGCCGCACGAGTGTAACAATCGGCGCGGCCCATGGCCCTGACCTCGACGCCGGGAACGTTGATCGTCGCGTCCGCCTATCCCGATCCACCTTTCGATGTCCTCGAGGAGGACTCGGCGAGCGGCTTCGACATCGAGCTGATGCGCGCGATTTGCTCGCAGCTCCGCCTTACTTTGCGGCCGCTGCGGTATTCAGGCGACGACTTCAACGGCATCTTCGATGGCCTCGCCGCCGGCAACTATGACGCCGTCATCTCGGGAACGACGATCACGCCGGAACGCTCTGCCGTCGTGCTGTTTTCGAAGCCTTATCTCGAGTTCAACCAGGGCGTGGCGGTGAATCGCCGGTTGACGCCGAACGTCGCGTCGGTTGGCGATCTGCGCGGCCTGACCGCCGGTATCCAGTCCGGCAACACGTCCGATTTCGTCGCCAAGCGTCTCTTGGCGGAAGGCGCCATCGCCGGCATCAAGTACTATCCGTATCGTGCCATCGCGACCGCGCTCGACGATCTCGAAGCTGGACGCGTCGGTCTCGTGATCAAACTTTTTCCTGTCATCTCGTGGCTGGTGAAGGATCGCCCGCAATTGGCGGTCGTGCTGCAATTGCCGACCCACGAGCAGCTCGGCATCGCCTTCGCCAAAGAGAATCAGCCACTATGCGAAACGGTCAACGCACGCTCGCGACGTTGCGCGAGAACGGCGAATTTGCGCGCCTGCAAGCACGCTGGTTTCCCCGCCAGGCCAGCCCCGCAAGCGGGGCCAGGGCGCAATAACGACGGGCGCACCAGAAATAAGGGCCGCCCTCACAAGGGCGGCCCTACGCTCACGCCACAACGCACAACAATTCGACACACAAAGCTCGGCTAGCCGCCGTGATCCCGGCGGTGCGGGCGGTCACCTCCCGGCGCGGACGAGCGCTCGTAACTCACGTTCCACGCCACGCCGTCACGCCGCCCGCGGCGGTAGTCGCGCCACCACGCACACGCGTCGCGTGCCAGTGCGACCGGAACGAAGCCGACCGGGGCCAGCACCCCCACGGCCAGAATGACCCAAAGCCAGTCGTAATCCATCGCCACCTCCCGCCGTTTTCCCCGAACGCCATCGACAACGTTTGAGGCGATCAGCCAAACTTCACTCACAAGGCTCGCGTGGATCAGACGCAGGACCAGAAGAGTCGCAACGAGATGAGTCAAGCCCCCGCCAGCCACACGTGACGTCCGGAAATGCGCTGTATTGAAAATCGGTTCCGTGGGCGTGATGGAACCGACTCAAAGCGAGTTAAGCCGTTGAGTGGAATACATTTTCGTATGAGACGCGGCTGGTCTTTCCGCCACCGCAGGGCAGCCATGCGTTTTGGGGGACGCCCAATATGGACCGCGCGGGTATGCCGGCGCCATGCGCTTGCGGCCGCCGTGATCGCCATCGCTTGGTCGCTCGCTGGCGAGCTCGCGCAGGCGGCCTATCCCGAACGGCTGATCACGCTGATCGTGCCGTTTCCCGCCGGCGGGCCGACCGACATCATTGCGCGCATCGTCTCCGTGGGCCTGCAGCGATCGCTCGGCCAATCGGTGATCGTGGACAACCGCGGCGGCGGGGGCGGCAATCCCGGCATGGGAATTGCGGCCCGCGCGGCGCCCGACGGTTACACGCTGCTGCTCACCTCGACCGCCATTGCGGTCAATCCCGCGCTCTACAAGAGCCTGCCTTACGATCCATTGACCGACTTCGCGCCGATCTGCGAACTGGTCAACGCGCCGAACGTGCTGTTCGTGCGCGCCGATTCCGGCATCAGGTCGATCGCCGATCTCGTCGCGCGCGCCAAGGCCGCACCCGGCGCGCTCAACTATTCGAGCCCGGGCGCGGGCACGAAGTCGCATCTCACGGCCGAGCAGCTCAAGCTGCGCGCCGGCATCGATATGGTGCACATCCCATACCGGGGCGGCGGTCCCGCGACCATGGCGGTGCTGGAAGGGACCGTCGAGCTTGGGTCGGTCGCGCTCGCGCCGGTCGAGCCGCTAATCAAGGAAGGTAAGTTCACGGCGCTCGCGGTGACCGGAGCGGAGCGTTGGTTTTCGCTGCCGGACGTGCCGACCATGATCGAGTCCGGCTTCCCCGGCTTCGTCTCGGATACGTTCAACGCGCTGTTTGCACCCGCCGGAACTCCGCCCGAGATCATTGCAGTTTTGTCGAGCGCCACCAGGGCGGCGCTGAAGTCGCCCGAAGCGCGCGAGCAGGCGCACCGTGCCGGGTATCAAATCGTCGGCGGGACGCCCGAAGAACTCGCCGCGCGTCTTGCGTCGGAAATTCCGGCGGTCAAAGAATTGGTCGCGCGATTGGGAATCAAGCCGGAGGAGAAATGAGTATGTATCGCTTTGCATCGGCGGCGTTGATCTGCGCAGCCGTCCTCGCGCCGCCTACCCTGCAGGCGCAGGCCTATCCCAACAAGCCGATCCACTTCATCCTGCCCTACGTTCCCGGCGGCATCATCGACACCGCCGGGCGACACCTCGCGCTGCGGCTGAGCGAAAGTCTCGGACAATCGGTCGTGCCAGAGAACCGTCCGGGCGCGGGCGGCATGGTCGGCGCCGATGTGGTCGCGCGATCGGCTCCGGACGGCTACACGATGCTGCTCACGGATCCCGGGCTCGTCTCCAATCCGACGCTGCAAGCGGACGTCCCCTACGACCTGTTCAAGGGACTTCAGGGGGTCTCGATCGTCGGCTCCTCGCCGGCGGTGATCGTCGCGTCGCTGAAGCTGCCGGTTAACACGCTGCCCGAATTGATTGCGTACGCGAAGGACAATCCCGGCAAGCTCAACTTCGCGTCCGCCGGCATCGGCACCGCACCGCACCTCGCGGGCGAAATGATCAAGCTGCGCACTGGCATCGACATGACGCACGTGCCCTATCGGGGCATCGGCGCGGCCTACCCGGACGTCATGAGCGGCAAGGTGCAGCTCGCGTTCTCGAGCATCGCCGGCGCGGTGCCCTTCACCAGCGACAACCGTGTACGGCCGCTTGCAACGACAAGCTTGGCGCGCAGCCCGGTCTATCCCGACGTGCCCACGGTCGCGGAAAGCCTGCCCGGCTTCGACGTCGACCTGTGGATCGGCATCTACGCACCGGCCGGACTGCCGCCGCCGGTTCTGGACAGGCTCAACGGCGAAATCAACAAAGTGCTGCAGCATCCGGACTTGAAGGCGGCGTTCGCCAAGATCGGCGTCGAGCCGCGCGGCACCAGTCCCGAGGAAGCCGCGTCCTTCACCCGCTCCGAATACGAGAAATGGAAGCAGGTGATCGTCGCGGGCAAAATCAAGCCGGAATAAGGGGGCGGGACCGCGCTCACTGTCGCGTGCGTGGGTTACAGCGGCGTCCCGCGACGGGTGAGGCCGATCGGGATGTGAGATCGGATTCTCTCCGTTCGTCCCCGCGGAAGCGGGGACCCAGGGGCCACAGTCCGTGACTGCTGGGTTCCCGCTTGCGCGGGAACGAACGGCAAAAAGCGATTACGCTGTCCCGCTCAGCCCATTCCGGATGCGGATGCCGGCTCGATCTCGCACAGCAGGCGCACTTCGCCCGGCTGCGCGTACGGATATTTGTCCTTGTCGAGATATTTCTTGGCGAGCGAATCGATGTGCTGCGCGGCGCCCTCTTCGCTGACCCGCCGGACGCGCCCGCGAATCTGGACATAGCGATAGGGATTGTCCGGATCGACGATCGCCATCGCCACGGGGGCGCCTTGTTTGAGATTGCGCGCCTTCACGCGACCTTTCGCGGTGTTCACGCGAACGAGACCATTGGTGTAATCGAACCACACCGGGGTTGCTTGCGGCGATCCGTCCGGCATGAGGGTGGCGATGATCGCAAACGCTTTCTTGCGCTTCAGCAGGTCGAGATATTTGTCGGGAATGTTTGCCATGACACGAGCCTCCGGGTGCAGCATAGCGGGACGCGGGGGGACAGCGCAGCCGCGTTTCGGTATTATTACAGCGTAAACAGCTGGTGGAGATGCGCGCCGATTAGCGGCTTAACTTTCTCCTGTTGCGCGGAGGTAATCGGCGAGACCGGGGCTGATATTGGGTACGAACAGTTCACCGACGCTCATCCTGCGCTTCGCGAGCTTTTGCTCATCAAGGTAGGCGAGGAGAGCGTTCAGCGTCAGAAGGCTGCCATCGATCGAGTAGTCCCAGGCCTGCGGCCCGAAGAGTCTGCGCGCTCCTTCCACCTCGTCGACGATCCAGGGGAGACTGATCGTCAACGCATCGGTGTCATACATCGAGCGGTAGGCGATGTCGCGCGCCCTACAGAAGGCTTGATACAAGCTGACCGCGAGCCACGGTTTCTCTTTGTAAAGCTCGGTTTTCAGCACAAGCGTATGCATGATCGGAAAGATGCGTGTCCTGCTGTAGTAGTCCATCTCGACTTTGCGCGAATCCCGAAACAGCCGCCGCACAGTTGTGCCAAATCCGCCGGGAATCATCACCGAAATGAGCGCGTCGATCTCGCCGCGTTGGAGCATCGCCTCGAGCGTCGTTTCGGCCGGAATGGATTCGACCCTGATGCCGTCAGGCGGCTTGATGGAGCGGATCGGCTTGCCGGTGACCCATACGATGTCCTCCGGCTTGACGCCGTAATCGTGGGTGAGAAATCCGCGGACCCAAACGGCCGCCGTCATCTGGTAATTTCCGACACCCACGCGCTTGCCCTTTAGGTCTTGAGGCGACTCGATCGTCGCATCGGAGCGCACGTAGAGCGCCGAGTGGCGAAAGACCCGGGACGGAAACACCGGAATTGCGATGAAGCGCGTATCGCCTTCGGAGCGCAAAATCGTATAGGACGAGAGCGACATTTCCGATGCGTCGAACTCGCCGTGGTTGAGCATGCGCCAGAAGGTCTCGCCTGGGCGGAGTGGTAGGAATGTCAGGTTGACGCCTTCCGGCTGCACCCTTCCGTCAATCAATGCTTGCGTGCGATCATAACGGCCGCAGGCGAGGGTCAGTTGCAACTTGCGCATGGCGCTAGGAACCCGAGTCATTGCGAGGGAGGAAAGGAAATCACATGCACAAGCTTATCGCCATCGCGGCTGGCTTTCTCGCAACGAGCTTGGCCAGCGCTGCAGCGGAGGTCTATCCGGCGCGGCCGATCACGGTGGTCGTGCCGTATCCGGCGGGCGGACCCACGGACACACTGGCACGCATTCTGGCCGATCACATGAAAACCTCGCTCGGCCAATCCATCATCATTGAAAATGTGACCGGTGGCGGCGGCAGCATCGGCGTGGGACAGGTCGCGCGTGCGGCTCCCGATGGCTACACCGTCAGCATCGGCCATTGGAATACGCATGTCGTGCACGACGCGACGCTTAATCTCTCCTTCCACGTCTTGAAGGATTTCGAGCCGGTCGCGCTCTTGGCCGACACGCCGATCTGGCTGGTGGCGACAAAGACGCTGCCGCCCAATGATCTCAAGGAGCTGGTTGCGTGGCTCAAGCAAAATCCGGGAAAGGCCACGGCCGGAACGGTGGGAGTTGGCGGGGCGTCGGACGTCACCGGCGCCTACTTCCAGAACGTGACCGGCACCAAATTTTAATTCGTGCCGTATCGCGGTAGCGCGCCGCTCAACCAAGATCTGATCGCAGGGCACATCGATCTCAATTTGGGGATGGCGGCGGCCAGCTATCCGCTGGTGCGCAGTGGACAGATCAAGGCCTATGCCATGATGGCGAAAACACGCTGGTGGGCCGCATCCGACGTTCCGACGATGGAGGAGGCGGGTGTGCCAGGGCCTTTATGCTTCGTTCTGGCATGGGCTGTGGCTGCCGAAAGGGACGCCTGACCAAATCATGGCAAAGCTCAATGCGGCGGCACGCGCGGCGTTGGCCGACGCCGGAGTGCGAAAGCGCTTCGCCGATCAAGGCCAGGAAATTCCGCCGCCGGCGCAGCAGACGCCGCAGGCGCTGGGCGCTTATCAGAAGGCCGAGATCGAAAAATGGTGGCCGATCATCAAGGCCGCCGGGATCAAAGCCGATGGAAGTTGAAAGCTCGCTCAGCTTGTAGCCTGCTTTGGGCTGGCAATTTTCGCATAGTCGAACTTCATGAGATACCCCAACCAATCAGCGAGCGGACGTTCTGCTACGGACGCGTAATTTGAAAATGGCGCGGAAGCACCGTCAAGTTTTATGAGTGGCTGGAGGATGGGGGCCGCAAGCTGCCCGCAGGACCCTCGGTATGGATCTGCGGCGACTGCCATCTGGGAAATCTCGGACCTCTCGCTGACGCCGACGGCCACGTGGACGTCCAAATTCGCGATCTCGATCAAACCGTCGTTGGGAATCCCGTCCACGACCTCGTCCGACTGGCGCTGTCGTTGGCGTCAGCGGCTCGAGGGTCCGATCTGCCCGGCGTGACCACGGCCAGGATGCTGGAAGAAATGATGAACGGCTACGAAAGGGCATTGGCTGGAAGGTTCGGTGGCAAAGCAGAAAAGGACCATCGGCCGAAGCTGATCCGCGAGATCCTCGACCGAGCGGTTCACCGTAAGTGGCGCCAACTGGCTGAAGAGCGGATCGAGAACGTAAAGCCCACGATTCCGCTGGGGAAGCGATTCTGGGCGCTCACGAAAAAGGAGCGGAAGGCCCTCACGCAACTTTTAAACAGCGACGTCGCTCGACAACTCATCACCGCGCTCAAAGGCCGTCACGGGGATGATAAGATCGAGGTACTGGATGCTGCCTATTGGATGAAAGGTTGTAGTTTACTCGGCCGTCTGCGGTATGCGGCACTTGTTGGTGTCGCCGACAGGGAGCCTAGTGCGAACAATCTTTGCCTCGGGGCCCGGGCGCTTTCCCCGAACCTGGGTGAGCGAATGATGGCCGGCCGACTGTTCGACAAAAGCGTCACGGTGCGGGAGTTGATGCCGCAGGACCTCAAAATCGAGATTGACCAACTCAGCCGAGAGCAGGCGACGACGATTGCAGGATATCTGGCGGGCGTCGTCGGTCGCGCCCATGCGCGTCAGATGGATGGCGCGACGCGTCGAAGTTGGAAGTCGGAGTTGGCCCACAACCGCTCCAAAACACTGGACGCGCCGTCATGGCTCTGGGTGAGCATGGTGGAGCTGATGGCATCGCACGAGGCCGCATACCTGGATCATTGTCGTTACGCGTGGGACCAAACCTAAAAGTTCTACCTTCAGCTCAGTCGCACCGCTGTATCGGCAGTAATCGGGCGGCGAATCTCGGTTATGCGGCCCGAGGGGCAGTTCGAGGATGAACGGCGCAATGCGCTTCGCTTATTGCTTCTACGGCCAAGCCGGCGCGTGCGTGCCGAGCGGCACGGTTGGCCGCACCCAGTACGGCGGCGTTTCACTCATAACAGCGGCGTGGCGCACGGCCGTGAGCCGGCCGAAGCCGGATGGCGTCTCCTCCAGCCGATCACGCACAGCCTCGAAACCGGGATCGGGACAAGATAGGCCGTCGATGCGCCCGAGTTTGCGAAACCAATAGCCCGTCTGCGCGAGTGAGACGCGAACGTGCCAGCTGCCGCCTCGCTGGGCGCGGCGCGCGAGCGCCGACATCGCCGCAAGGGCCATCAGGTAACCCGTGGCGTGGTCGAGCACTTGCGCCGGCAGGGGCCGCGGCTCGCTCGCGCCAAAAGCTTCCGCTTCGGCGGCATTGAGGCCGCTCGCCGTCTGCACCAGCGAATCGAATCCGCGCCGGCTTGCCCACGGGCCTTCCTGACCATAGGCGCAGAGCGAAACGTAGACGATCCCGGGCCGCATGCGGGCGACGTCGTCCGGGCCGAAGCCGAACGCCGCGATGGCCCGTGGCCTGTAGCCTTGCACGAATACGTCCACATCCCGCAGCACGGAGGCCAGCGTCTCCCGCTCACTGGCCTGGCGCAAATCGATCGATGCCGACAATTTCCCCCGTCCGGTGTCGATGACCAGCGGTTGCATCGATGGCAGATGCGATGCCGTGATCAGCAACACATCGGCGCCGTGCGCGGCGAGCGTGCGACCGCATACCGGGCCGGCAATGATGCGTGTCAAGTCGAGGACCTTGACCCCGGACAGCGGGCGCTCGGCCGCGGGCAGGGGCTCAACCGGCGCGTCGCCGATCTGATCGATGCTGAAGAGGGGCAGGCGAGCGATGGCGCGGCCCTGCGGATGGTCGTCCCACTCGCGAAATGTTCGGCAAGCGGTCACGACGAGACCGGCCTCGGCAGCGGCCGTCTCCAACTTCTCCGCCTCCCATTGGTCGAGAGCGCGCTGCACCGCCGTGCGCTCGTGACGGCAGCCGAGTAGCGCGAGAACCCCATCGCGATGATGCGGCAAATTGGTGTGAAGCCGCGCCCAACGGCCGTCGCCGCAACGATAAAGTCCCGCGATCGGGTCGTGATACTCGGACGGGGGCTTTCCGTTGACGCGCAAGTACCGTTCGCTGCGGAATTCGATCGCGGCGCTGCGCATGTCGACGCTGACGCTCTGGAAACGGCCCGTGCGCAGCCGCCACAGCTCGCTCGCAGCGAGAGCGGCGGCGGCAATGGTCGCCTGCGCGGCGGTACCCACGCGAAACGAGGACGGCAGCACCGGCTCGTTCCCCGTGAGATCGACGGCGGCGAGCGCCGCCTCCGGATGCCCGGCAGCGCGCCAGATGTCGCTCAGAACGTGTTTTGGGGTGGACGCGGTCATGGGGGCAATCCAAGCGCGCTGCACGATCGAATGCTGCCGGCTCAATCGATCTTCAGCCCCAGTGCCCCGACGATCGGACTCCAGCGCGCCACCTCGCTTTCCACGTAGCGTCGGTAAGCGTGCGGATTCAAGCCGCCATGCGGCTCGAAGGTGCCGGAAACCAGCAATTGCCGATAGTCCTCGTCGGCGAGCAGCGCGAGATTCGCTTTCGCGATCTGGTCGATGATGGCGTTGGGCGTCCCCGCGGGCGCGAACACGCCGATGAAATTCGGCGTTACCAGATCAGTGAGACCCTGCTCGACCGCGGTGGGAAGCTCGGGCGCAGCGGCGAGCCGCGTACCATGGGTCACCGCAAGCACCCTGAGCTTGCCGGCGCGGTGCAGCTCGAGCACCAGGTTGGTCATGGCGGGCACGGTCATGGGAATCTGTCCGGCGAGAATGTCGGCGATCGCCGGCCCCGCGCCGCGGTAGGGCACGTGGATGAGATCTGGCAAACCCACCTTCAGTTTGAAGGCTTCGGCGGTGAGGTGGTTCAAGGAGCCCGTACCGGCGGTGCCATAGGACAGCTTGCCTGGATTGGCCTTGGCATAGGCGATCAGCTTGCTGAGATCGTTCACCGGCACGGACGGATGCACCGCCAGCGCAAAGGCGGTAATCGCGATGCCGGAGATCGGCTCGAGCTCCTTGAGCGGATCGAACTGCGGCCGGTTCTTGAGCAGCGCTTCCGTAATATGCGTGGTCGCGCCGCCAAGCAGCAGCGTGTAGCCATCGGGCCGCGAGCGCGAGGCCTGCGCCGCGCCGACCGAACCGCCGCCACCACCGATATTCTCGATGACGACCGTGCCCAGTCGGGATTTCATCTGCTCGGCCCACGGGCGGCCAACCGTGTCGAAGGCTCCGCCCGGAGGAAATGGAACCACGAGGCGTATTGGCCGCGTCGGATAGTGTTGTGCCCTGGCGGTCAGCGATAGCGCCGAGAGAGCGCAGACGCCGGCGGCCAGATGCAGAAAACGACGGCGCGGAAGTTTCATTCTGCTCTCCCTCACCAAAGCTGCGAGCGGCAACCGACATTTACATCTACTGCATGATGTCCGCGGGCGCACTGTCGCCTTTGCGCCCTCTCCCCGTCGGGGAGAGGGCTGCTCCGCGTTTTCAACACCAAGAAATGGGTGAGGGGGTTCGGGTCCATCTGCACCGCCGGTAACCCCCTCACCCCATCCCTCTTCCCCCAAACGGGGAGAGGGAGCGCACCGAGCTTGCCGCACGTTCATTGACACCAGATTCGCAACACGCGACGCCTACTCCGATTTGACCGCCGCCGCCTTGATGATTGGCGTCCAACGCGCGATTTCGTCTTTGACCAGCGCGGCGAGGAGCTGCTGGCCGCGCCGAGGTTTTTCCGGAATTTCGCTGCCGAGCTCGAGCAGGTGCTTTTGCGTGGCCGCGTCATCGAGCGCCTTGTCCAGCGCGGCGCTCAGCGCATCGACGATTGGCTTGGGTGTTCCTTTGGGCGCAAACAACGCGTTCCAGGCCGACGCCTGGAATTGCGCAAGCCCGGCTTCCGTCGATGTCGGCAGCTCCGGCAGTGCCGCATTAGGCCTTGAATGCGCCGGCGCGAACGTGCTGGACCACGTCGGGGGTGACATTGCACATGTAATCGACCTGGCCGGCGATCAGCGCGGTAATGGCGGGGGCGGCGCCATTGAAAGGCACCAGCGTCGGTTTAGCGCCGAGGATCGAGTTGAGCAGCAAGCAGGTGAAATGCGTGATCGAGCCGACGCCGGCATGCGCCATGTTCAAGCTCTCGGCGTTCGCTTTCACGTAACTTGCGAATTCCTTCAGGTCGTTCGGCGGAAGCTCCTTTTTTCCCACGATCACGACGGGGAGGCCGGCGACCATGCCGATCGGCGCGAAATCGGCTTCCGGGTTGTAAGCGAGGCTGGGATAGAGCGCGACGGACGCCGCGTGCGTTCCCATATTGCCCAATTCAACGGTGTAGCCATCGGGACTCGCGCGCATCGCCCGCACGGACCCAGTGGTGCCGCCCGCACCGACGACATTCTCGACGATGAGCTGCTGCCCGAGCGTGCGCGACATGTGCTCGCCGAGGATGCGGGCAATGACATCGGTCGTCCCGCCGGCGGCGAACGGCACGATAATCGTGATGGGCCGCGACGGATAGGTCTGCGCCGTCGCTTCGTTCCCGCCGATGACCGCGAAGCCAAGTACCGCGATGGCGAGAACGAGCACGCGTCTCGTCGGCATGGATGTCCTCCCTCCGTGCACCGCGGCCGTTCGCGATCGGCAGCCGAGGCGATGCGGGGCGCAGGGTGCCAGGTGAGGATAAGAGCCCAGCAAACAACGAGAGGCAACCTATGGCAGGAGCGCAACCGGTGCCCTGAGATCGGCTCGCATCGGTTTGCGATGCGCCGTTCAGTTCGGGACGATCCCGATCACTGACGGCCCGGCCTCCAAGCGCTCGCGCGCCGGAAGGGCAAACATGAAGCGACGCGCGCGCGGCACCATGGAATCCAATCGCCCATCGGCGCCTATGAGCGCGAGACCGGTCCCGAAGTTCACCAGGGCCAAGATTGTGGGCTCGCCGGCATAGGTCGAGACCGGCTCCATTGCGATAGCGAGCGCTTCTCCGAGTGGCTGATTGCGGTACTCGAGCCGCAATTGCGGTCCGACTTCGGCGGGACACAGCTCGAGACCCATCTGCTTTGCGCGCCGGTAGACCTCCGCGTGGGACGCAGCATCCGCTTCCACGCCAAGCTCTGCAGCAGACAGAACAACGAGCTCCACCTGCTTTGGCGCGCGTGCGTAGAAGAACGCCAGTTGGCCAAGAATTTCGTCGGCCGAATCGCCAATCTTGATTCCCTCAGCGTCCAGCGCGTTGCGATATGCATTCACGCCCTTGGCGGTGCCGAGGCTTATTGTTCTCCAAATCGGAAGCTCGATTGCAACGCTGGCATGGGGTGCGGGCGAGCGCGCGAGGAGATGCTCTTGAGCCATGGCGTTGCCCGCGCATAGGGCGACCCCCACCAAGACCGGCGCGAGCAACCGAGCTCGGGGCCATTGCCTCATTTCGGCCCTCCCGCGGTTGCCGGGTGGGCGCCTTAATCATTCGAGGCAGCGCACTCGGGCACGGGAAGCACGCTAGCGCTGCCGTGTGGCCGCGTGAGTGAGGTGCCTCACACCCGGTCGCGAAAGTGAAGAAGGGCTGCCCTTGCGGGCAGCCCTTCCATTGTCGAGCCGTGATCCGGCTGATCCCGTAGCGCGTCGCGTGCACGACGCGTCAGATTGCGTGGACCCCCATTGCGGGAAGGATCCAGCTCACGGGTGCCGGCAATCGCGGCGATAGACAATGAGACACTGGATC